>LLEK01000004.1_pt1 | contig 69073 bp, 82 predicted proteins | sample 595821 | NCBI WGS metagenome assembly LLEK01 (sample SAMN02919311, study PRJNA255460) | bioreactor metagenome | biome: chemostat; feature: culture 2011_25.1; material: sediment; isolation source: day79 25degC chemostat 2011 inoculated with Wadden Sea sediment taken from... | place: Germany: Bremen ...
GTAAAGATAGTCTTACAATATCTAAGCTTTCTTCATTTGTTGTAGTTTCTGTTTCTTCATTTGAAGATTCATCTTTTAAAAAGTTACTGAATTTTTCTTGACTAAGAAGGCTTATTTGTGAGTTTTTGTTAGAAAGAATAGAGTTTATAGCAGTTTCATTAATATCATAGATTTTACTCATATTGTACCTTTTGTAGTTATAATAAAATTATAGCAATTAAAATTTAATCTAACTTTAAACAATGTGTAGTAAATGTATAATAATTGATACTATTTTAATTTATATAGATTGTAAGTTAAAAATAGGGGGATATTTGTATATTTAAGTAAAGTTTGGAAATAAAAAAGCAAGAGGTGTTTTCTTGCTTTTAATATATTTTGTAGATATTCTTTATGATAGTTTAGAAAGTAGCCACTTATCTAAATCATTTACAAATGTATTTGTTAATATATTTAGATTTCTAACTGCTTCTTTTGCGTTGTTTTGTTTACAGGCTTTTGTATATGTAAAGTTTTTAAAATATACTTTATTTGATTTTTTTAGATAAACTTTTATATTAAATTCTACATAAGAGCTATTGTCTTTTATATATTGATTGAAGTTATCAAGTTCACTTATGATTTTATAATCACTGAGTACATTTACCTTAGAGCTATTAATATATTGGTAATTGTTTGTATTTGAAAGATGATTTACCATAGCTTTTTGAATCATTTTTGTAGGGTTATCACTCCATCTACTTAAAGCGTAAGATTCACTTCTACTATCATCTTGAAAATAAGATATAAACTTTGAGTTTGTACTAGCTAAAGATTTTGGTTCTTTTATCTCTATAGTATATGGTAATTGTTTATTTGACACGGTTTTTTTATTATCTAATTTAATTGTATATGTTGAAAAAGCTGGTAACTCTTTTGTTACACTTATACATCCATTTAAAAATATTGAAATGATAAGAATATAAAAAATATTTTTAATTGTCATTTATTGTCTCCTGTGGTCCATATTTTACATCTCTAGTTTTAAATAGTATATCACCACCATTTTCATTTAGTGTATCTAGAGTGTTATCAACTTTTTCTAAAGTGTTTTCAAGGTTTGTCATAACTTTACCTATGTTTGCACTTTCATCAAGTGTTGAATCTATTTTAGAAAGTATACCTTTTACATCGTTTTCTAATATTTTTTTAACTTCAAGTGATACATTTGTCCATTCTTTAGTTAATGTATTTATATTTTTAAAGCTATTTTGTACATCTTTTTCTAAAAGAACATTTATTTTATCTACAGTTTTGTTAAAGTTTTTAGAGATATTTTCAATATTTGCTAAAGAGGTACTTATATGATTTATATTGTTATTGTTTAATAGTTTATTCATATTATTTACTAAAGTATCTACATTTCTTGTGATATTTTGTGCATCGCTTGTAAGGTTATCAAAAAAAGATTGTCTTAATGGTATAACAGCATAAGAGTCTTCTGTAGGTACTAATGTCTCAAACTTTACTGTTCCTCCTGATATTTCTATATTTTTGTTTCCTGTGATACCCTGAGACTCGATAATGGCATAACTATTTGTTTTTATAACTTCATTATTTGTTATTTCTAGAATTATCTCTATCTCTTCTAAGTTTTTAGGGTTTATACCGATTCTTTTAACACTACCTATATTTAAACCTTTGTATTCCACAAAAGAGTTTTCATTTAGACCTGCAATAGAGTTTTTTGTATATATTCTATATTCGTATGCTTGCGCATTTTTGAAGTTGTATCTAGCTTGCCATAGTACAAATATAATAAGACAGATTGAGAATATAATTACAAACAATCCAACTATAGTATATCGAGCTTTATTTTCCAAAATATTACCTTTTAATTTTTAAAAATTTATCAATTATATCATTTTTTTCATTTATTGCATCGTCAAAAGTACCTGTTACTATTAACTTAGAATTTGAAAGAATTGTAAATCTATCTAATACGCTTTTTATAGTATTTAACTCATGAGTTATAACAACTACTGTTATTCCTAACATATCTCTTAGTTCAAGAATAAGGTTATCAAAACCTTTTGCACTAACTGGATCAAGTCCAGAGGTTGGTTCATCTAAAAATAAGATTTGAGGGTCAAGTGCTAAACTTCTAGCAATAGCAACCCTTTTTTTCATACCACCACTTAACTCTTCTGGATAAAGTTTTCCAACTGAAGCATCTAAACCTACCATTTTTAGTTTTGTATAAGCTATATCATTTATCAAATCTTTTGGTAGTTTTGTATTTTCTTTTAGCATTATTCCTATATTATCAATTACGTTTAAAGATGAAAACAGTGCACCAAATTGAAATAATACACCCCAGTTTTTCTTTATCTGGTCTCTTTGTTTTGCTTTTATTTTTTTTATATCATGACCAAAAACTTCAATTGAACCTTTTTGTATCTCATCAAGCATAATCATTTGTCTTAGAAGGACAGTTTTCCCACTACCACTACCACCTAATATACCAAATATTTCACCCTCTTTTATATCTAAAGATATATCATCGTGTACATATCTTCCATAAAATGATGTTGATAGATTTTTTACTTTTATCATATTAAAATCCAAGCTCAATTGAAAGTAGAGATATTAAAGCATTTACTATAATTAACCAAAATATAGAATCAACAACAGCTTTTGTTGTATATTTTCCTATATCAGTTCCTTTTTTTACTTGTAATCCTCTATAACAACCAATAATTCCTATTAGTAATCCAAATAAAGGTGCTTTACAAAGTCCAAGTAATATATGTCTTATCTCTACATATTCATAAATTCTATCTATAAATTGAGTATAAGGTATACCTAGATGTATTTTAACTATTACCATTTCTCCTAAAAGTGATGCCATATCAGCAAAAAAAACAATTAAAGGCATAACAACAACAAGTGCAATTAGTCTTGGGATAATTAAAAATCTATCTACATCTAAGCCCATAGTTTTCATAGCACTTATCTCTTCAGTTATTTTCATAGTTCCTATTTGTGCTGTAAAGGAAGAGGCACTTCTTCCTGCTACAATGACTGCGGCTAAAAATGGAGCAATCTCTCTAAACATTGACATAGTTGACATCTCTACTATTATAACTGAAGCACCAAATCTTCCCAGTTGATCTGCTCCTTGATATGCTGTAACAAATCCAACTAAAAATAATGATAATGCAATAATAGGAAGTATTTGAATAGCCGCTATATCCATTTGATTTATAGTTGCTTTAAATTTCATAAGAGAAGGATGTCTTAGAGTATAAAAAAATGTTGCAAGGATTTTTCCTATAAAATATGAAAAGTTTTTAAAGTTTTCATATAGTGATAAAGTTGTGTCTCCTACATCTTCTAGGAAATTACTTTTTTTAACAACTTCTATATCATCTTCATGTACATAGTTTAATTTATATAAATCATACATTTTTTTATGTTTACTAGAGATATTTTTTAAATTTATATCTATATTCTTATCTTTAAATAGATTCATATACCTAATAATTAAAACCATACCAGAAGAATCAATAATATTTAAATTATCAAAATCAAAAATTATAGCTTCATTTATGTTGGCATTATTATAAAACTCATCCATAAGTTTTATGTGTGGTTCTAGTGTATGATATTCCCAGTCATCTTTTATATAAAATGTATTATTCAATCTTTTACCTATATTTTAATGAGATAGTATATTCTAAGATAACTTAAATTTGTTTCATTAGCTAATAAATAGTAGTAATATACTATAATGCGAAAATATAAAATATCAAGGTAAATAATGACTAAGTATGATGTAATAGTTGTAGGTGGAGGACATGCTGGTATAGAAGCATCTCTAAGCTGTGCTAGAATGGGTAAACAAACTTTACTTGTAACTATGTTAGTTGAACAAATTGGAGCAGCTAGTTGTAATCCAGCTATTGGTGGACTGGCAAAAGGACATTTAGTAAGAGAGATAGATGCTTTAGGTGGAGAGATGGGACTTTGTACTGATGCTACAGGTATTCAGTTTAGAATACTAAATGCTAGTAAAGGTGCAGCTGTTCAAGGAAGTCGAGCTCAAATAGATATGGATGCATATAGAGAATATATGAGAAATGTAACTTTAAATACTCCTAATTTAGATGTATATCAAGATGAAGTATCAAGTTTAAAAATTGATAATGATACTGTATCTGGAGTACTTACTAAACTTGGTGAAGAGTTTGAAGCAAAAAAAGTTATATTAACAACTGGTACTTTCATGAAAGGGCTTATTCATATAGGAGAAAACCAATACCCAGCAGGTCGTGCATGGGAATTACCATCTTCAACTTTATCAGATCAATTAAGACAATTAGGTCTTAATGTAGGAAGATTAAAAACAGGAACACCAGCAAGAATAAATGTAAACTCTATTGATTTTTCTGTAATGGAAGCACATGGTGGAGATGAAGAGCCTCATCCATTTAGTTTTAGAACTGATAAATCTGCATTTAACCCAACTCAACTTCCATGTTATATAACATATACAAACATTGATACTCATGATATTATTAAAACAAATTTTGATAGAGCTCCTCTTTTTACAGGTCAAATAGAAGGAACAGGACCTCGATATTGTCCAAGTATTGAAGATAAAGTAAATAGATTTGCTGAAAGAGATAGACATCAATTATTTTTAGAACCACAAACAATAAGAGCTGAAGAATACTATATAAATGGTCTTAGTTCTTCTTTACCTATAGATGTACAAAAAGAAAAAATACACTCTATAAAAGGTTTAGAAAATGCAAAAGTAGTAAGATATGCTTATGCTATTGAGTATGATTATATTGATCCTACTGAACTTCTTCATACTTTAGAGACAAAAAAAATAAAAAATCTTTATCTTGCAGGACAAATAAATGCAACTACAGGTTATGAAGAAGCAGCAGCTCAAGGACTTATGGCAGGAATTAACGCTAGTTTAAATATTGATGAGAAAGAACCATTTATATTAAGACGAGATGAGAGTTATATTGGTGTTTTAATTGATGATCTTGTAACAAAAGGAACAAACGAACCATATAGAATGTTTACAAGTAGGGCAGAATATAGACTTCTTTTAAGAGAAGAGAGTGCTGATATGAGACTTATGGAATATGGACATAATTTTGGACTTATTGCTGATGATTCATATAATAAAATGATTCATAAAAAAGATACTATAAAAGAAGCTATAGAATATATGCAAGAGATTTGGTTTACTTCAAAAAAAGAAAATCTTGCATTACTTGAAGAGTTAGGTGAAGATAAGATATCTGATAGAATTCTTTTAGTTGATTTAGTTGGTAGAAATACAATAACTACTCAAAAGTTTGATATTTTAGTTCCTAAATATAAAGATATAGATGATTATTTAAAAGAGCAAATAATAGTTGAAGCAAAATACTATAGATATGTGGATAAACAAAAAAAACAAATAGATAAAATGAAAAAAATGTTAAATTTAAAAATACCAAAAGATTTTGTATATGATGATTTACCAGGACTTTCTTTAGAAGTTATAGAAAAACTTAAAAAATTTAATCCACCAACACTATTTAATGCTAGTCAAATAAGTGGAATAACACCAAGCTCAATTGATATTATACATTTAAATATTGATATGATATCAAAATCAAAAAAGTAAATATCAAACAAAAAAGTTTGATATTTATTTTTTATTCTTCTTTCTTGAAGCCTTTGCTTCTTTTGCTTTTTTTCTAGCTTTTGCTTTTGCTGTATTTAAATTAGCTATTTTTCGAGCATTAATAATCTGTTCCGTTGTATTTTTATCTTGAGAAAAGGCTTTCCCGTCTGTATTTTTGTTTTCTTTTATTCTAGAGACTAACTTATCACTTTTCTTCGTATTAACACTGGAATTATTCAGTTCTTTTGCCATAAAACACCTTCTGGATAAAATTTTTGTATTGTATACAAAAAGCCATAAATATTGAGTAAATCAATTATTTAGTCGTAAATTAAGTACATTAAGATATAAAAAATAAGATTAGATATTTATCAATATGTTTTCATAGCAATTATTATTGCTTGTAAAGCTAATAGTGACCAAAGGATAGTTCTACCGTAATTATCATAGATATAATCAAACTTCTCTTTCATTAGTATCCTTTGGATATATCTTTTGTACAAATAGATATATAACTATAGGAGCAACAACAAATAGTAATAGAAAATAAATAATATCAATTTGATTTGATATAAAAATAAGCATTATTGCAGCATATACTGCTAATAAAATAATTCTTATTTTTTTATTATCCATTATTGAAGATTTAATTTATCATCAAATGGTAATTTATTTTTATGAATATATCTCTCTTGAATATAAGTATATATTACAAATGCTGACAATACTAAGATACTTCCTGTAATTAAATATACCATATAATCTCCCTTTTGTTATTTGTTAAACATATTATACTTTTTTATTGTTGAATGTATAATTTAAATACCCCTATAAATATATATTTTTAATTTTAATTAATAAAATTAAATATTAATAGTACCTTCAAGGTATTGAACAGCTTGTCCTAAAATAACAACTTGCTCATCATCAACTTTACATTTTAAAATACCACCACGTTGTGAAGCTTGATAAGCTAATAAATTATTCTTACCTAATCTTTCTGCCCATAATGGAGCTAACCCTGTATGCATTGAACCAGTAACTGGATCTTCAATTCCTCCATTTGCTGGCCAAAAATATCTTGAAATAAAATCATATTCATTTGATTTTGCTGTTACTGTTACATCTAATGGTCCTAGTTTTTTGATTTCATCTAAATCTACTTGAACATTATATACATCTTCTTCATTTGGATAAAGCACAAAATATGTTTGTTGGTTTACTAAAACATCTTTTGGTTGGATAGAAAGACCTTTTATTAGCTCTTGGGGAATAGTATCTACTTTTTTTGGTTTTCTATTTGGGAATACCATTTGGATATATCCATCGTCTAATTGCTTAACTTTTAAACTACCTACAGCTTCTGCTATAAAGGTTACCTCTTCTAGTGAATTATTTTCTTGAAATAAAACAAAAGCAGTAGCAAGTGTAGCATGACCACAAAAGTCTATTTCTGTAATAGGAGAAAACCATCGTATTTCATAAGTAGAATCATTACATTTTTTAGCAAATGCAGTTTCTGACAAGTTATTTTCAATTGCAATTGCTTGCATAATCTCCATAGACAACCACTCTTGCGTAATAATAACAGCAGCAGGGTTCCCTTTAAATATAGTATCTGTAAATGCATCTATTTGAAATATTTTTAATTTCATTTTTTCTCCTTTTTAGAATTTTGCTTGTTATCCTAGTGTGTTTAGACTTATTATATAGTTAATTACTGGTTTTTTATAATTTAGACTATATTTTATAAAAAATATAATTTAACATATTAATTTTTTTAGATTTTTTTTAGATTTTTTATTGATACAATCATTTTATAGAAGAAGGAAAGGATATAAAATGAATAATTCAAGAAGAGACTTTTTAAAAGTGGGAGTAGCTGCATCAGCTGCTGTAGTAGGAAGTGGTACTGTTACAGGGGCATTAGCTAAAGAGTTTGCTACAAGAACAACAAAAGTTCCTCATGCCTCACATTTTGGAGCTTTTAATGCTCATATACGAGAAGGTAAAATTGTCGATATTACACCTCAGTTAGATTCTGATGCAAACCCTACTGTTATGGCTAAAGGTTTAGTTGATAGAGTAACTACTAATTCAAGAGTAAAATACCCTTGTGTTAGAAAAAGTTATTTAGAAGGTAAAGATGCAGGTGATTTAAGAGGTAAAGAGGAGTTTGTAAGAGTTTCTTGGGATAAGGCTTTGGATTTAGCTGCAGATGCAATTAAAAGAGCTCAGAAAAAAGGTGGAAATAAATCTTTATATAACTCTTGTTATGGAGGTTGGGCACATCCAGGTTCATTTAAACCAAATGCAATGGCAGGAAGATTTTTCAATCAAATTGGTGGTGCTGTAGGTACTGTTGGTGAGTATTCAAATGGTGCAGCTGGACCAACTAATCCAACAATTGTTGGAGATATGGAAGTTTATTCTATACAAACTGCTCATGAGCAAATCATCAAAAAATACTAAAGTTATGGTTCTTTGGGGAGCTGACTTATATAAATGTAATAGAATTGGTTGGACTGTACCAAATCATAGAAATATTGATGCTTATGAAGAGTATAAAAAAGCTGGTATTAGGTTTATCTCTATTGATCCTATTTATACAAAATCTGCACAAGAGTTTCAAGCTGATTGGATTAAAATTAGACCAGGTTCAGATGTTGCAATGATGCTTGCTATGATGTATTATTTATATACTTCTAAAAAATATGATAAAAAGTTCATTGATAAATATACTTATGGTTTTGATAAGTTTCTACCGTATCTTCTAGGAAAAACTGATGGAGTTAAAAAAACTCCACAATGGGCAGAAAAAATTACAGAAGTTCCTGCAAAAGTTATAACAAATTTAGCTAATGTTATGGTTTCTAATAGAACTTTTATTGCAGGTAACTGGGCACTACAAAGAGCACAACATGGTGAACAAGTTGATTGGAGTATTATTACTTTAGCTTCAATGATTGGTCAAGTGGGGCTTCCTGGGGGTGGTTTTGGTTTTTCAATGCACTATGAAGGTGGTGGAGATGCTAGTTCTGGTAAAACTACTGTTGGTGGTATGAGTCAAGGTGGTGGAAATAAGGTTAATATTAATATTCCTGCTTCAAGAATGAGTGATTTTATTTTAAATCCTGGAAAAACTGTTACATTTAAAGGTGGTAAAGTTACATATCCTGAAGCAAAAGTTATGTTAAGTGCTGGTAGTTCACCAATTGGTCATCAACCAGATGTAAATGAATTAGTTAAAGCTATGAGAACTCTTGATACTATAATTACAGCAGATCCATGGTGGACACCTACAGCTAAGATGTCAGATATTGTATTTCCTGTAACTACTACTTTAGAAAGAGATGATATAGCTTCAGCTATGTCTTATTCAAATGATAGAATTTTTGCAATGAAAAAATTAGTTGAACCAGCGTATGAGTCAAAAGATGATTATTGGATATTTGCACAGTTATCAAAAAGATTTGGTAAAGAGAAAAAATTCACAAGAGGAAGAACAACTAAACAGTGGCTTGAAAGATTATATGGAAGATCTCATGCTAAAAAACAAATGAATATTTCATTTGAGGAGTTTTGGGAAAAAGGTGTTATTAAATATGATATTCCTGATAGTGCAAGAAAGTATGTACGACATGAATCATTTAGAAAAGATCCAGTTAAAAATCCTTTAAAAACTGAAACAGGTAAAATTCAAATTTATTCAGATAAGTTTGCAAGTTTTGGATATGAAGATTTTAAAGGTCACCCAATGTGGTTTGAACCAGCAGAGTGGTTAGGTAATGAAAAGTTAGTTAAAAAGTATCCACTACATTTAGTTTCTCCACATCCAACATATAGAGTTCACTCTCAGTTAGATAATACTTGGGTTCAAAATTTACATAAAGTTCAAGGTAGAGAACCAATTAGAATATCTCCAAATGATGCTAAAAAGTTTGGTGTAAAAGATGGAGAAGTTGTAGAAGTTTACAATGATAGAGGAAGTTTACTTGCAGGTGTTGTAGTTACTAATACTATAAGAGATGGTGTTGTAGCAATTGAAGAGGGTGCTTGGTATTCACCTGAAGATGCTACAGAAAATAAAACAAGATGTAATAGTGGTCAAGCAAATGCTGTTACTTCTTCAAGACCAACATCCTCTATGGCACAAGCAACTACTGCTAATACAGTTTTAGTTTCTATAAAAAAAGCAGGAACTGTTAAACCAAATATGGCATATCAACCACCAAAGATAATAGGAGCTTAAGATGCAAGCTATATTAAAAAATTTAATAGGTATTTTGTTTTTACTTGGGATTTTTTCCCAAGTAAATGCAGATGAATCTTATACTTTTCAAGATACAGTTTTAAAATCTAGCAATGGTAAAACAGCAAAAGTTTTTTTAGGTGTTCCTCTTGAAATTAAAAAAGATAAAGGTTCAAGTTCTGAAGTTGTTATAAAAGGTTACCAGTTTGATGATAAACCAAATAATATTTATTCATCTAAAGGAAAAGAGCTTTTGATTGTTGTTCTTGATGAAGGATTTAAAGTATCAAAAAAATCAGGAAATAAAGTTGAACTAGCAGGTATAATAGAAAATGAAATAATTACTAAAGATGGTAAAGAGATTTGGGAAGAGCATGAGGAGTTTTATTATGATATGTGTTCAGTATGTCATGCAGCACCACAAGTTCCTCATCATACGATGTTAGAATGGGAAGCTTTATTTATACCAATGCAAGGTTTTGCTAAAATAGATGATGATGAAGCTGCTTATTTATTGAGATATATTAAATCAAATGCTTCAAACGGACTATTAAAGGCTGATCATTAATATTATAATATTTACTTTAGGAATAATATAAGATACTAAAAAAGGAGTCTTATCATGAAGAAAGAGTTTTTAGATAAATTAAAAAGTCTAAGTGTTCTTTATGCTGAAGATGAGGTTGGTATTAGAGAAAATGTAGCAGATTCCTTACGGTATTATTTTCAAGGTGTGTATGAAGCAAATGATGGTGAAGAAGCTTATGATATATATTTAGAAAAAAAGCCTGATATTATTTTAACTGATATTCATATGCCAAAGGTTGATGGTATTGAGTTTGTAAAAAAAATAAGAGCTAAAGATAGAGAAGTATTAATAATCATTATAACGGCTCATACTGATAAAAAGTATCTAATGGAAGCAGTTGAGTTACATATGGAAAAATATATCGTAAAGCCTATTAACTTAGAGGATCTTTTAGGGGTATTTGAAAAGTGTATTATGGTTTTAAATATAAATAAACAAATGGTCTTAAAAACTGATCCAAATTATGTTTATGATTATGATTCAAAAGAGCTAAAATATAAAAATGAAATAATTAAACTAAACAAAAAAGAGCTTAGTTTTATAGAGTTTTTATTATCTAATCAGTGCAGAACTGTAGTATATGATGAACTTCAAGAAAATATTTGGGGTGATGATGTTATGACAGATAGTGCAATACGTTCTATGATATTTAATTTACGTAAAAAATTACCTACAGATATTGTAAAAAACCTATCAGGTATAGGGTATAGACTTGAATAAATATATATTAATATTTTCATTTTTTATAGTATCTTTTTTAAATAGCTCTATTATATATGAACCAAAGTTTAGAGAAGATGATTCTTCTTTAAGAGTGGCATCTGCTTTACATCCTAAATCTCATATAAATGTATTTATCCCTAGTATTCCTTACTCTTATATTGCAAAATCAACAAATGCTAGTTTAATACGCTCTTATGATAATGAACAAGGATGGATATATGATCTTGCTAAAAGTCATAAAAGGTTAGATGATTATACTTATGAATTTGAGATAAGAAAAAATCTAAAGTTTCAAAATGGGACTGATTTTACAATAGATTCTGTTATTAAGAATTTAAATTATTTTAAAAAACATCCTTTTTTATATACCAATATTGATAAAGTTGATTTTGATGTTATTAAAACTGGTAAATATAAATTTAAAATTGTATTAAAACAAAAGTATGAGATGTTTCTTCTTGACCTTGCTAGAATCTATTTTTATACTGAAGAGTTTTTAGATAAGTTTGGAATAAAAGGTGGACAGACAGGAACGGCAAATGAGATACCAGGTGATTATGGAATGGGTCCATATATTCTTACAACAGGTTTTGCAATTGGAAAAAGACAAACACCAAAACTAGAACTTATAGCAAATCCATATTATTGGAATAAAGAGTATCCTAAAATAAAAAAAATTACAGTATATACTCAGCTAAATATAAATGAAGCTATAGAAGATATTACCCAAAAAGAGGGTAAGCTTGATATTATGCCAATACCTTTTAATAAAAAAATCGATGTTTTATTATCTCCTTATGCAAAGCTTATTGTTAAACCTTCTCGAAATAATTTTATAATATTTTTTAATCTTGTAAATGGAAATGAGAAATTAAAAAATAAAGATATACGAAAAGCATTGAATCAAGCTCTAAATCAAGAAAATTTACTAAATTTTGTTTATAAAAAAGAGGGATTCATATCCCCTTTTAGTGCTTCAATAAACTTTAATATGGTTAAGAAAATAGCTAAAAAAAATGAATTTATTGAAGAAAAATTATCTCAAGATAAAATAAAAAATTTACTAAAAGGGTTAACTTTAAATATTATCACACAAGATAGATTTATGTTTTTATGGAAAGGGATTGAGTTTCAATTAAAAAAGTATGGAGTTACATTAAATTATAATATTACAACAAGTGAAAAAGATATATATGATCAATTATTACATACTTATAATTCTCAAAATAGTAAAAAATGGGATCTTTTAATTTGGGGAGATGATGATTGGTATTATAAAAATTTATGGACTGTTTTTTTTATTTATGAAAGTGGAAGTGCATGGTCAACTATAGGTAAGGATGACATTATGTCAAAATATATAAAAGATTTTTTTAAAACAAAAATCAATTCAAAAGAATATGAAGATGTGGTTGCAAAAATATTATATAGAGCAAAAAAAATGGCATATACACTAAAAGTACCATCACCAAATAAAGTTATAGCAGTAAATAAAGAGGTTCTTTATAAACCATATACAGGCGGTATTATACCTTTATGGGATATTCAAATTACAAAAGATCATTGGTCTTTAAGAGATGGTAAAGAGTATCCTAAAAGGTTAAAGCATCCAATAAAAACACAAAGATTAAATGATGAAAATAATTAACAAATTTAATATCAAATCTAAACTAAATATTCTTTTTTATATTTTGATTATATCTATTTTTATTTTAGGGTATAAATCTATTAATATTAGTGAAAATAACAAAGAAGAATTAAAAATAGTACATGGTAAATCTCAAGAAGTTTTAGCTTTACAAAATAGTATAATTACACCACTTTATAAACTAAGAGAATTGACTCAATCTTTAGTTATGGCACCTAATAAAAATATCAGATATGGTATTGAAAGTAGTTTAGAAGTATTAATAAAAAACTAGATAAAGAGTTTTTAGTATTTAAAAAAGAGCATAATTCAATAGTTAAGATGTGGGATAATTATAAAGATCTTATATCTAAAACCCAAGGACATTTAAAGCAAGAGTTTGAAGAAGGTGCTTATATAAACATAACCACTTCAAGTAGAGATCAATTTAGTTTATTAATGAATGAACTTTTAAAAATTCAAAGCAAATCACTTAGTAATGCTTCTTTAGTATATGAAGATGCAGTACAAAAAGCTAAAAATATTAAACTAGAGATTTTATTTTCTATTGTATTTATTTTAATACTTTCTACTATTATAGGGTTGTTGGTATCAGATAATATTATAAAGTCAATTCATACTGTACAGCAAGGATTAAATGATTTTTTTGAGTACTTAAATCATAGAAGAAAAGAAGTTACTAAAATTGAATTAAACTCAAAAGATGAATTTTGTCAAATGGCAGATATAATCAATGAAAATGTTGCTAATATTAAAAATAATGTTGAACAAAATGAAGCTTTTATTAAAAATGCTACAAAGGTATTGGAAAATATAAAAGGTGGTAACCTAGGTGCAAGATTAAGTAAAGATACAAATGATGAATCACTTAATGAATTAAAAATTATGATTAACGATATGATTAATGATTTAGAATATAAAATTCAAGAACAAATAGATAAACGACTAGAACAAGAACAGTTACTAATCCAACAATCAAAATTAGCAGCTATGGGAGAGATGATAGGAAATATAGCTCATCAATGGAGACAACCTTTAGCTCAAATATCTGCAATATTTATGAATATGCAAGTTACTTATAAATTTGGTAATTTTACAAAAGAATATTTTGAATTAAAAATGCAAGAAGTGGATAAATTAACAAAATATATGTCACAAACCATATCTGACTTTCAAAACTTTTTTAAACCACATGGGGAAAAAGAGTATTTTAGTATAGAAGAAACTTGTAAAGAAGCTTATTTTATAGTAGCTTCTTCTCTTAAATATCATGATATAGAAATAGAATTTGATGTAAAAGAAGATAGTAATATTTTTGGATATAAAAATGAATATGCACAGGTTATTTTAAACATATTAAGTAACGCTAAAGATATCTTAATTGAAAGAGATATAAAAAATCCATATATAAATATAGAGATAAAAAGTGGGGATAATTATGGTATTATTAAGATAAGAGATAATGGTGGTGGAATAGACAAAGATATTCTAGAAAAGTTGTTTGAACCTTACTTTACAACAAAGCATAAAACGCAAGGTACGGGTATAGGTTTATATATGTCAAAGAATATTATCGAAAGAAATATGAATGGATATATAAGTGTTAAAAACACTAATGATGGAGCACTATTTACTGTAAAGGTTTTGAGAGAAAACGAATAATACTAAATAGGAATATACATGAAAAAAATACTAATTGTTGATAATACTCCAACTGGTAGCAGGGTATATAATAAACTAAATAAATATAATAGATATAAACTAGTTAAAGTTGCAACATTAAAACATTTTAAAGAAGAGTTTGCAAGAAAAAGTTTTGATTTGTGTATGACTATAGTAAATGATAGTAATAAAGATAGAGAAGAGATATTAAAATATATTACATCAAAAGATAAAAAACAAAGAGTATTAGAAATTCAAGAAGGTGATATAAAATGCTTTTTTGATAAAGACTGTAGTATGTGTAAGATTTATAATGTAAAAAGTCTTTATAATCCCTCTAGCATAGAAAGTGTTATCTCTTTTATAGAGAATTATGATGAAACTGTTTGTCAGTTTGTGGTAGGACAAGATAATATTTTAGATCATTTAGAAAGGCTACCAATATTTTTATCTATAAATGAAGATGAATTAGAAAAAATAAAAAGTATTAGTAAAATTAAACACTTCACAAAAGATAGTATTATTTTTTATGAAGGAGACAGAGTAAATAATTTTTATTTATTGATACATGGTAGTATTAAACAATATGGTTGTAAAACTAATGGAAATGAAATAATATACAATCAAATATCAGCTCCATCTTTTATCTCTGAAGTAGATTCTTTAAAAAATGATACTTTTGCTGATACTATAGAGGCTAGAACTGATTGTATAATAATTTTTATGGAGAAGAAAGAATTTCTTGATATTATCAAAAGGAATCCAGTTTTATCATTTGAAATAATGAACTCACTAGCTAATAATATCACAATGGTAAAAAGTAATATTTATAAAAGTACTGTTCTTGAAGCTTTTGAACGTATAGCTTTAGAGATATATGATGATACAAATATTTTACAGTATAAAAAGAAAAGCGAGTTAGCATCGGATTTAAATATGGCATCAGAAACATTATCTAGAACATTAAAAACTTTTAAAAAGTTAAGTATTTTAAATGATAGTTTTGAAGTTATTGATAATGAAAAACTTGAAGGGTGTGTTGCTAATATATATCTTAATAAGGTGGGTGAAGAACTGAATTAAACAATTAAGAAATAATAGTTCCTAAAAGTTTATTTCCACTTAATTCAGTGATTCTTACTATATAGGTTTTTCCAAATTTTATCTCTTCTTTTATCTCTTTATCATTGATATATATCTCTCCATCTATATCAGGAGCCCAAGATAATTTTCTAGCACTTAAAAGATATTCATGTTCATCACTTTGACCATCTACAACTACTTCATACTCTTTAGACAACTCTTCATGAAGTTTTTCATCTGTAATATTTGAGATAATATTTCCTAGTATTTCGGCTCTTTGATCAATAATATCTTGAGGTACTTTATCCTCTAACATATCATACGCTTTTGTTCCATCTTCATCACTATAACTAAATACATTTGCTCTATCAAATTGGTACTCTTCTATGTAATCACATAGTTCTTCAAAGTCTTCTTGAGTCTCACCTGGATGTCCAACAATAAAAGTACTTCTTACAAAACTATTAGGCATCATTCTCATATGATTCATAAGGCTCCTTAATTGTTCTTCATCTTTCCCACGTTTCATAACCTTTAAAACCTTTGAAGAGATATGCTGAAGAGGCATATCATAGTAGGTATGGAACACTTTAGAGTTAGATATTTTTTCAATTAGATTTGTTGTAGTTGTTGATGGATATAAGTAAAGAATTCTTGCAGATTTTACACCATCTATTTGTTCAATTCTGTCTATTAGTTGTTCTAATCCATTGTTCATATTAAAGTCTCTAAGATAAGAACTACTATCTTGAGATACAAATGAAAAGTCATAAAATCCTTGAGATACTAAATTTTTAACTTCAGCTTCTATTGAACCTAAAGGGCGGCTATTTAGTTTACCTTTAAAAGATGGAATAGCACAAAATGAACATTGTTGATTACACCCTTCACTTAGTTTTATATATGCATGATAGTTTGAACCAGTCACAACTCTATCATTACTTTCATCTGCTAAAAATACTTTTTGAGAAAATTGCCCTTGTTTTTCTTCTACAAGTTTATCGATTTTATCATAATCTCCAACACCTGTAAAAATATCTACTTCATTTTCAAGACCCTCTTTTAGTTCATCTTTGTATCTCTCACTAAGACAACCAGCCATAACTAAAACAGAACTTTCTTTTCTTGTAGTATCTAGTTCAAAAATTGTATTTAGGCTTTCTTGTTTTGCACTTTCTATAAATCCACAGGTATTTACAATAATTAAATCAGCTTGTGTACTATCATCAATAATCTCATATTCTTGTAGTTTTCCAAGCATAACTTCACTATCAATTAGATTTTTTGTACAACCAAGACTAACTAAGTGCAATTTTTTATTAGACATGTATCTTTAACCTTTGTATTAAATAAGCTGATATTATATATAAAAACTGCTTCAACAAATATTTAGAGCAAAAAAGGTATAATCCCGATTATTACATATTAAGGAAAGTTATAAAATGGATATTTTATTAGCAAGAGAAGAGCTTACAACTAAGCCAAAAAAAGTAAAACTTGAAAAACTTCTAGAGAGTTTAGAAAAAAACGGTGAAGAGATATTTTATTTTGATAGAGAAAATTCTCACAAAGATATGATGTCTATTGTAGATAAGTTTGAAGAAGCTGGTTATACAGTACACTTTAGAGAGATAAAATATGGTTTATCTGATGAAGAGTACATGTACGAACTTCACTCATTATAATTTTTATAAATAATTCATAAGAAGAATATAGTTTTGTCTAAAAAACTTTTTATAGAAACTCTTGGTTGTGCTATGAATGTTCGTGATACTGAACATATCATAGCAGAGCTAAACAAACATCAATCATATAAGCCAACACAAACTTTAGAAGAAGCAGATTTGATTATTATCAATACTTGTTCTGTAAGAGAACGACCTGTTGCTAAGCTTTTTTCTGAACTTGGAGTATTTAACAAGAAGAAAAAAACTGATGCAAAAATAGGTGTATGTGGTTGTACTGCAAGTCATTTGGGTGAGGAGATTTTTAAAAGAGCTCCTTATGTGGACTTTGTTGTTGGTGCTAGAAATGTATCTAAGATATCTGATGCTGTTAAAAATAAAGGAACAGTAGAGATAGATATAAACAATGATGAAACAAACTATGACTTTGCTGATGCTTTTAGAACATCTACTTATAGATGCAGTGTAAATATCTCTCTTGGTTGTGATAAAAAATGTACTTTTTGTATAGTTCCTGCAACAAGAGGAGACGAGATAAGTATCCCTAGTGATATTATTATTGCTGAGATTACAAAAGCTGTTAATTTAGGTGCAAAAGAAGTTTTCTTACTTGGGCAAAATGTAAATAACTATGGTAAAAACTTTAGTGATGGTAGACAAAAAGTAACTTTTACAAAATTACTTCAAGAAATAAGTAAAATTGATGGACTAGAGCGTATTAGATTTACTTCTCCTCATCCTTTACATATGGATGATGAGTTTATTGAGGAGTTTGCTTCTAATAAAAAAATATGTAAACAAATACATGTTCCTTTACAAGCTGGAAATACAAAAGTTCTAAAAGATATGAAAAGAGGATACACAAAAGAGTGGTTCCTTAATCGTTGTGAAAAAATTAGAACAATGGTTCCTAATGTTAGTATTAGTACAGATATTATTGTTGGTTTTCCAGATGAGAGCAATGAAGAGTTTAGAGATACAATTGATGTTATTAAAAAAGTAAAATTCAATACAATTTTTAACTTTAAATATTCTCCAAGACCACTTACACCAGCTCAAGACATGGCAAATCAAGTAGACGATAAGGTAGCCACTGCAAGACTTCAAGAAGTTATAGAACTTCATAAAACTCATCAAGATGAGCATATGAAAGCTTGTGTTGGAACTACTATGGAAGTATTATTTGAAGAGTTAAAACCAAATGGTGAAATATTTGGTTTTAGTGATAACTACACTCAAGTATTTGTAAAAGGTAGTGAAGAGCTACTAGGACAAATAAAACAAGTGAAAATAATAAGCCAAACAAGAACATCTTTAAAAGGTGAAGTTATATAGATAATATGAAAAAGAAAATATCATTTTATCTATTAACAAAAATTTTACCTTATATCCTACAATTATTTGTAAGATTTCTATATCTTACAAATAAAAAAGTTTATCATTATCCAAAAAATATAGCACAAGATGAAAATATAATTGTAGCTATGTGGCATGGTGACCTTTTAATGCAACCATTTAATTATCGGCACTTTAGAAAAGATGGAACAATAAAAGTGATAGTTAGTGAACATAAAGATGGTGAGATAATAAGAAAAACTGTTGAGTATCTTGGTGTTGGAGGACTTAGTGGTTCATCTTCAAAAGGTGGAGCTAAAGTTTTAATTGGTGCTATTAAAGCACTAAAAAATGGGATAGATGTAGCTATAACTCCAGATGGTCCAAGAGGTCCTATACATTCTGTGGCAGATGGTATTGTTGCTATTTCTCAAAAAACAAAAGCTAAAATATTACCTTTTAGTTCAAAGCCTTCAAAATATTGGCAAGTTAAATCATGGGATAAGTTTATAGTTCCTAAACCTTTTGGTAGAATTGATTTTTATGTAGGTGAGCCTTTTGATGTAGAGGGTTTAGAGATGGAAGATGCAAAAAAGCTTATACATGATAAACTGATGGAAAATCAACTGGATAAATAATATGAAAGAGCAATTTAATAAATATTTAGAAGAGTTTTGTCAATATTTATTAAATTTAAAAAACTATTCCCCTTTAACAGTGCAAACTTATGAAACTGCTATTTATTCTGCTATAAAAATAAGTGAAATATATGAAGAAGATGGTTTAATTATTTTTGATATAACAAAATTTAGAATTGAAATATCTTCACAAAACCCAAAAACAATCAATAAAAAAATATCTTCAATTAATAGTTTTACAAGCTTTTTAGAAACAAAAAATATTATAGTAAAGTTAAAAGGTGCAAATACTATAAAGTCACCTCAAACTTTACCAAAACCTATCCAAACAAAAAATATCTTTGAATCTTTAGAAAATGCAACATTAGAAGAGAAAGTTATTGTTTTATTTATATATTCATTTGGTATTCGTATATCAGAGTTAGAGTCTTTGAAATTAGAAAATATAAATAGTGAATCTATTAGAGTTTTAGGTAAAGGAAATAAACAAAGAGAGATACCTTCTAATGATATTATAAATGAATTAGTAGTTGAATATATAAATCTTTTTAGTCCAAAAGTTTATCTACTTGAAAAAGATGGCAAAGCACTTTCTAAAAGACAATTACAATATAAAATTGATAAAATTTTTAAAAGAATAGGTATAAAAGCTACACCCCATCAATTAAGACATTCTTTTGCAACAGATTTATTAAATGATGGTGCAAGAATTAATGATATTAGTGAACTGTTAGGGCATAGTAGTTTAAAAGCAACAGGAATTTATACTAAATTAAACACAAATACAAAGTTAAAACAGTATAATATGTCACATCCATTAAATAAATAATCAGAGGTATGAAATGTTTGGTAGTAGTAAGAAGCAATATGTAAATATTTTAAAGCAAAATAAACAGTTAAATTTAGATTACAAAACATTACAAGATAACAAAGTATTAAAAGAGGAACATTCATCTTTTTTACTAACTGATGATAGTATGCCACAAGATGCATTATTCAAACTAGATACATTACAAAAAAATATACCTCATACATATATTTCAACTTTATTCGAAGGTGATTTACAACAAGTTGTAAGAACTACAGATGTTGATGTTATAGGTTATGAGTCTGTAAAATTAGATAATGAATATAGTGTTGTAATACCAAAAAATGAAATAGTAACAGTAAGTAGATATTTTGTAGATAGTGGTATAGATTATATTGTTTCTCCTTTTTCAATTTTAAATGAATATTGTCAAGATAAAAGTACAAAAAACTCTTTAAATGTACTTATTTACAACAATGTTGTATATATAACAATTTTAAATCATTTAAAACAAATTGTACATTGTGAAGTTAAAGCTTTAACACCATTTGATCAAGTTCCTGATCAAGAATTTTCAGGTGATGAGATAGTTGATCAAAAGATTTATGAAGAGGTTTACTTTTTAGAAGTTCAACAATTTTTAAATGATATTGTTCAAAACTATTATAGTCAAAATGAAGAGGTTGAGTTTTTAGAGCAAGTAAAAGTTTTATATACTTTAAAACCATTAACCGATGAGCAAATAAAATCTTTATATGAAACTATTATGGTTGATGTAAATTATGAAGCTATAGATATGAAAAACTATTTATCAAATATTACACAAAGAGATAATGGTTCTAGATTTAGTTTTACAGATGTTCGTTTAAAAGAGAAAAAAGTAAATACTAAACCATGGCTTTTACTTGCAGGCTTAAGTGTTATTGTTGTAGCTGGTGTTTTATATTTTAAAATGCAAGAACCAGATATGATGGATGAGAAAAAAGCCAAAATGTCTGAAGATAAACAGATGAAAATGAAAAAAGAGCAAGTTGTAAAAAAACAAATGGAAGCACAGTTTGTTGAGATTCCTAATCATATGTTAAAAAATAATCAAATGCTACAAGATATATATATGTTATTTGATGTAGTTCCTTATGATGCTGTATTAAAAGACTTAGAAGTTCTAAAAGATGCTTCAACTTATGTTTGTAATTTTGCAGCAGGTTCAAACTCTCTTTTAGATATGCAAACAAAACTTCTAAATATATATAAAGATTCAAAAGTATTATTGAAGCATCAAAATAAAGCTGTTATAAATACTATTATTGAAAATGAAACAATATTAACAAATAAAAAAACAATACCTCTAAAAGAGTATAAAAACCTACAATATTTACCTATAGGTAAATCTACAGATTATTTAAACTCTTTATTAACAACAAGATCTAGTATAAAGTACTTATCTAAAGAGAAAAAAGAGTATTTAACATATAATTTTTTAATAAAATCTTTAGTTAAAACACCTCAAGATTTCTTTGATTTTGTTGAAATGTTAAGTAATCAAAAAGTTGCTATAAATATATCTTATCCAATAGTTTTTGCAAAAATAAACAATGGTTTAGAAGTTAGTTTTAACGTACAATTAAATCAAAAAGATAAAGAGCAAGTTCAACCTAAAAAGTAAAATCTTTTAGGGTTGAAATATAAGCTCTTATATTTTTTGGTATTTTCTTTACTCTACATTTTTCTTTAAATTTTTTATCTAAAGTATCTAATAGATATGGAGCAATATATATTTTGTCTTCACTTATAGATACAGATATTTTATGAGATATAACAAGTTGTTGTTTTTCTATTATTTCATCTCTTGTTGATTTTGAAATTATTATTCCTCTTATTTTTAAATCTTTATCAATAATTCTTATTGCTATATTGAGCTCACCATTAAAAGTATATATAGATAACTCTTCAAAAACTTCTTTTGAAATATTTTTAAGAAGTGAATCATTATCTTTTTCTAAATAATCAAAACTATTTAATATACCTTTTTCATAATCTTTGATTAGTTTATCACTAAAGTTATGTCTAAAATAGTTTCTTTTATATTTTTCATCGCTATTTGTTTCATCTTCAAAAAATTTTATATTATTTTGTAATAAATATTCTTTTAATATCTCTTTTGAATAGTTAATTAGAGGTTTTATAACTTTGTAACCATTTTTATAACTAACTTGTTGCATACCAAGCAATTCATTTAGACCTGCACCTTTTGTAAATTGCATTAAAAACCATTCACATTTATCATTTAGTTGATGGGCAGTTATAAGAGAATCATAATTTTCTTTTTTAATTATCTCATCAAAAAAGTTGTATCTAAAATCTCTAGCAGTTTTTTCACTAAAGTTTAAATCTTCGGGATAAGTTGAAATATAACATTTTTTATTGTATTTATGTGCTAATTGGGTTGCATATATAACTTCATCTTTTGACTGTTTCCTTTGGTTATAGTCAACTATAGCAATATCAAAATCTATATTCTTTGATAATAGTATAAAAAAAAGTGCGCTAGAGTCAACTCCTGCGCTAAAAGCTAGTAGGTTTTTAGCTGTATCTACGTCAAATTTAAAATTATTCATAGCTAGATTATATTAAGAATATAGTTATATAATACTTACTTAAGCAAATCGATATAATACTATTACTTTATTTTATGCAAAATATAAGATTAAATAATATATAATTCGAATAAATTATTAATAAGGATTCAAAATATGAGTGAATTTGTAAAAAAAACTTCTTATAGAATCAAAAGATACTGGTCTTATGTTATTGCAACTGTAGTGGCTATTGGGATACCATTTATCCAAATAAATGGTAACCAGCTTTTCTTATTATCTTTTGATAAAAAGCAGTTACATTTAATGGGAATCGCTTTTGATATGCAGGAATTATATCTAATGCCATTTTTATTAATGCTTCTTTTTCTTGGTATTTTTGCAGTAACAGCTTTAGGTGGTAGAGCATGGTGTGGTTGGGCCTGTCCCCAAACTATATTTAGGGTTATATACAGAGATTTAATTGAAGGGAAACTTTTAGGTTTAAGACGAATTAAAAATAAACAAAAAGAACCTGATTGGTCTAAACCTGAAAATGCTTCTAAAAGGCTAATTGCTATTTTACTTTGGACTGGATTGTCTTTATTAGCAGCAGCTGATTTTATGTGGTATTTTATCCCTCCTGCTGATTTTTTTACATATATGCAAAACCCAATGGAACACACTGTTTTATTAGGATTTATTATCGGAATTGCTGGTTTCTTAGTATATGATGTAGTATTTTTAAAAGAAAACTTTTGTGTTTATGTTTGTCCTTACTCAAGAGTTCAATCTGTACTTTATGATGATGATACTATTCAAGCAATATATAGTACAAAAAGAGGTGGAAACATCTATGATGAAAATAAAGAAAAGATGGTATTTAAAACCAAAGATTTAGCAAATGAAGCTGATGAGTGTACTACTTGTCAAAGTTGTGTTACGGTTTGTCCTACACATATTGATATTAGAAAAGGGGCTCAACTAGAATGTATTAACTGTTTAGAGTGTGTTGATGCCTGTACTACTGTTATGGGAAAACTTGGTAAAAAAAGTTTAGTTCAATGGACAAGTACAAATGATATAGTTAATGATAAGCCAACTAAACTGTTTAGAAAAAGTACTATTATGTATACAGCAGCACTTACAATTATTATTGGTATGCTATTTGTTATGGGTGGTAAAAAAGAGTATATGTTACTTAACATTAATAAAACAACAGAGCTTTATAAAATAAGAGATAATGGTGTTGTTGCAAATAATTTCTTATTATTATTCCAAAATACACAAAAACAAAGATATACTTATAATGTAGAAATTATAGGTGAATATGCAGATAAAATAGAGATTAAGAAGTTTAAACCATTTAAATTAAGTAAAGGTAAAATGGCTAAAAAAGTTATACAATTATCAACTAATCAAAGGTTAGTAGATGATGTAACAAAAGATACTCCAATAACTGTTATGCTTAAAGCTTATGCTGTAGAAAATCCAGAAAAGATACATGTTCTTAGAAAAGCTGTATTTATTTATCCAAGAGCAGATAAGTTAAAATAAATTACTTTTATAACTTAAAAGGAAAAATTAAAACCTAAGTCTTAAAAGGCTTAGGTTTTTTTATGTTATAATCTCAAAAAAATTAAGGAAAAGAATATGCCATTATTAGATAGTTTTACAGTTGATCATACAATTATGAATGCACCAGCAGTTAGAGTTGCAAAACAAATGAAAAGTAAAAAAGGTGATGTTATCACTGTTTTTGATATTAGAATTCATAAACCAAACAAAGACAAAATGACTGGACGTGGTATCCACACTTTAGAACATTTATTTGCTGGATTTATTAGAGAACATTTAAATTCTAAAAATGTTGAAATAATTGATTGTTCTCCAATGGGTTGTAGAACAGGATTTTATATGAGTTGTTTAGGAAGTCCTTCTGAGAAAACTGTTGCAAAAGCTACAGAAAAAGCTATGAAAGATGTACTTAAAGTAAAATCTGAAAATGATATTCCAGAATTAAATCTTCACCAATGTGGTACATATAAAATGCATAGTTTAAAATCTGCACAAAAAACAGCTGCATTTGTAGTAAAAAAAGGTGTAGGTGTTATGGATAATAAAAAACTTCTTTTAACTAAAAAGCAGATGAAAAAACTAGGAATATAAAAGTAATTTAGTCTAAGGATTTTTTGTGTCAAATGAAGTAGAACTTTTTAAATCATTATTTGAGAACTCTCCAAATCTAGCAGTTTTAAATGTAAATAATAATTGCGATGATATAAAAGATATACTTGAAGATATAGTAGAGTCATCTTTTGGAGAATTAACAGTAAAAGAATTTGATCAATTAAATTCAAAAGAATTTAGACTAAAAGATAGAAACTTTGAATATGCTATTTTATCAAATACTCTAAATCATATAGAAAATGTAGATAGATTTATAACAGGAGTTTATCATAGCTTGGAAAACTCTGCTTTTATTATACTAATAGAAGATAAGAAAAATAGTGATTTAGAGTTTATGAAAGAGCTCCTTGATAAAAATAACTTTCGAGCAGTAAATGATATAAGTATATTCCAAAAGTATAATTTAGTTATGGCTAAAAAACTACATATGTGGGGAGCTGGACAATAGAAGTTGTAGTTACAGCTGATGGGTCTAACACTCTTTTTAGTAAAGAGTTTAATCAAAATTACCATAGTGCTAAAGAGGGGGCTTTAAACGAGTCCTTTTCTAAACATATTATCCCCACATTAGATTATCATAAAGATAAAAAACAATTAAATATATTAGATATATGTTTTGGTTTGGGATATAATACTTTAGCTTGTATTTATTATATAAAACAAAACAAACTAGATATAAAGTTAAATATATATTCTGTTGAGTTTGATTTAGATCTTATAAAATCAATTAAAAATTTTAATTATCCAAAAGAGTTTGATGATTTAGATGAGATAATCATGAGTTTATCAAATAAGTTATCTTATGAAGATGAAACTTGTAAAATAGAAATATATAATGGTGATGCAAGAGAGTATTTAGATAATTTATATAATCAAAATATATTATTTGATATAGTTTACCAAGATCCTTTTAGTAGTGATGTAAATAGATTATTATGGACACAAGAATATTTTGCTCAAATAAAAAGTATTTTAAATGATGATGCAATTATTACAACATATTCTATTGCTACACCTATTAGATTATCAATGTATAATAATGGCATAAATATATATGAATATAAACCAGATAGTTCAAATAGAATTACTATTGGTTTAAATAAAAATGATATTGAATCAAAGTATAAATATATTGATATGGAATTAAAACAACAAAGAAATAAAGAAGCAACTGCTTTAAAAGATAAGGAAGAATAATGTTTGAAGATCAAAGAATGGTAAAGATATATAGAGTTACTGTAAAAAAAGTTATGGAACGATTGTCTGAGTTAGAAAATGTTGATATAGATAATTTTAAAGATGAAGTTATTGAGCAATTTGATGGGTATGATTTTGAAGATGTAGAGGATCTTGTAGGTTTTGATTCTTGGTGTGATTTTTCAAATGATGGAGAATATGAACTAAGTGTTAAAATTGACCATGAAGATGCTTATGAATTTTCTATATTTATTGAAGTTATAGACAAGAAAGTAACAGTAAAAAACGTATTATAAATTAGTTTTTAATATTTGGTTCTAAATAATCTAATTTTATTAAAATATTAACTAGCTCTTTAAACACTGGTACAGCGGAGTTTGAAGCATAGTAGTAGTACCAATATTTACCTTTATTTACAGGATCGTTTACCGTTACACCAATAGTGTATTTTTTATTCTCATCATTTACAAAACCAAAAAAACTACTCATATATTTTCTTTGATATCTACCCTTTTCAACAATATTTGCTGTTCCTGTTTTTCCACCAATTTCTAAACCTTCTATTTGAGCCTTTTTACCTGTTCCTTTTTGAACAGTTTTTATCAACATTCTTTTTATATCTTTTGCAGTTTTTTTAGATATTACTTGTGGTTCAAGTACAGATAAATCTTTTTGTACTATATATGGTGTAACTATTTTACCTTCATTATTAAATACTGAGTATGCTTTTAATACTTGCATAAAGGTGCTTGTTATCCCTTGACCATATGAATCAGTTGCTTTATATACATTGTCTTTTCCTTCTTTTTCACCTGCTCTATATTGGTAAAGTTTATGTATAACACCTTTTTTTTCATAAGGTAAATCAATACCTGTTTTTTCAGATAGACCAAATGCTTTGTATCCATTATAGAATTCTTCAGCACTAAGTCTATTTGCAATTTTCAGAGTTCCTATATTACTAGAAAAAATAAATACATCATCTAAAGTTAAATAGTTTTTTTTAAAATTATGATCATCTTTAATTGTGTAACGTCCTAGTTTATATTTACCTTTTTTAAATTCACCTTTTTTATTTTTTTTCCTGTGTTATATGCAAAAAATAATTCATTTTTTTTGATTTTATTTTGATCCATTGCTAAAGATATTGCAAGGGGTTTAATAACAGAACCTGGTTCAAAGTTATACTCTATAGCATTTATTTTTAGATTTTCTATCTCATCTTGTTTTATATTGGCTGGATCATATCTATTTGAAGTAGCTAGAGATAATATCTCTCCTGTAGTACTATCCATAATTGATACTAATATCTCTTTTGCTTGAAACTTTTCTTTGTATCTATCAAGCATAAGTTCAATATTTTTTTGTAGTTTAAGTGGTATAGTGATTTTTAGATCATCACCATCTTTTCTTTTTATAATTTTTGAATCTTTATTAAAAATGATATAAGAAAGGATATCTTTTTCCCCTTTTAGTACACCATCTTGTAAATTATTTAGCTGGGTATTAAATTGTCTTTCAATACCGTTTATACCATTTACTCTTTGCTTTCCACTTTTAGAATTTAGTTCTCTTATAAAACCAACAACTGGAGTTAATGTATCTTTATATGGATATAGCCTTTCTTCTCCTGTTTCATAAATACTAAGACCATGTAAAGAGGTTCTACCGTTTATTTTTACAGATTTAAAAACATCAAGACGTCTTAATTTAAAAGCTAGTGATTTTAACTCTTTGGCAGTTTTTTGATCTATAGTTCTTGATAAAATAGTGTGACCATTTTTTTTACTTATTTTTTTTCTTAACTTTTTTTTGTCAATATTACTATAAATAGAAAAGAGTGTTATAAATAATTCTTTTTTATCTTTATCTAAATATCTTGTATCAATAGAAGCTGAATATATTTTTCTTGAAGTTCCTATTTTAAAATTATCACTGCTAAAAATATTACCTCTTACTGCTAAATCTTTTTTAATAGTCATTAGTGAGGGTAAATTTCTGTTATCTTTTACAGTATTAGAAATTGAGATTATAAGAATAATAAAAGCAATTAAAATTAAAAAAATAAGTATTAGTATTTTTTTCATAATTGGTAATTGCTGTTTTTTTAAAGACATTTTTTATCCATAATTTGAAAAAGTTTGCTATAATTCGACAATGAATTCTATCAAAAATATGTTTAAATCCATTACAGACCATAACAAGCCGGATTATACACTATTCTTCTTAAGTTCAATACTTATTATTATTAGTATTTTATTTTCATATTCTTTATCAATTTATACAGTTGTATATTGGGATTACGAACAATTTCATTTTTTTTTACGACAACTTTTTACAGGTGTTTTATCAATTATACTTATGTGGGCTTTAGCCCAAATACGACCTGATATATTAATACCTCGTGCAGGTTGGTTTTTATTTGGATTTTTTTTGTTTTTGATGATTATTATGCAATTTTTACCTTCATCTATTGTAACAGAATCAGGAGGAGCTAAAAGGTGGATAAGATTACCAGGGGTTTCAATATCTCCTGTTGAGTTTTTTAAAATAGGTTTTATATATTATTTAGCATGGTCTTTTCATAGAAAATTATTAGATTTAGATAAAGTTAGATTTGTAGAAGAGTTAAAGATATTAGCCCCTTATGCTTTAGTTTTTGGATTTGCTGTTTTTTTAATAGCCTTTTTACAAAAAGATTTAGGGCAAGTTGTTCTTTTAGCAACTATTCTTTTTATTATGTTAGTTTTTGCAAATAGAAGTTGGAAACTATTTGCTTCTTTAATTGCTATTGCAATATCTGGATTAATTGCTTTAATAGTACTTTTTCCTCATAGAATTACAAGAGTTCAAAGTTGGTGGAGTATGGTGCAAGATAGTGTACTATCTATAATGCCAGATTTTATTGCAAAAGAGTTAAGAATAAGTGAATTTCCTGAACCTTATCAAGTAGGACACTCTTTAAATGCAATTCATAATGGTGGTTTTTTTGGTGAAGGTCTTGGAAATGGTTCTTTAAAACTTGGATTTTTAAGTGAAGTTCATACAGATTTTGTATTAGCTGGTATAGCTGAAGAGATAGGTTTTGTTGGTTTATTAATTGTTGTGATGATACTTTTTACAATAATATTTAGAATATTTAGAACAAGTAGAAGAGTTAAAAATACAAAATATCATCTATTTACTTTAGGGATTGGTTTAATGATAAGTATTGCCTTTTTAATTAACTCCTATGGTATATCAGGAATGATTCCTATTAAAGGTATAGCTGTACCTTTTTTAAGTTATGGAGGTAGTTCTATGTTAAGTGTATCTATTGCAATGGGATTAGTTTTATCAATTAGTAGGGATATTCCTAAAAGTGTAAAAAAGTAGTTTATTAATTAGATTATTAAAGTGTAATATTTTCCAAATACTCTAATTCTTCATTGTCAAATATAATTGCATCAATACAATAAGCAACATCTAAATTTTTTTCTTTTAAATAAAAATCTATACTTTTATAAAGTTTATTTAACTTTTGTGGTGTTATGTTATAAACAGCTTCAAAATTACTACCACTTTTAACTTCTACAAAATGATAGACATCATCTTTTAAAGCAATTATATCTATCTCGCCAAATTTTTTTGCATAATAGTTTTTATCTATAATTTTAAATTGATTTGAGATTAAAAAGTCTATAGCTTTAGACTCAAAGTATTTACCTTTATTTGTACTATTAGTATCCATTAGATAAAATGTTACCAAATTTTTATTTATAAGGATATTTGTGGATTTTGCATTTATTGCTAAAAAGCTTGTTAGTATTATGATAATGCCATTAAGTTTAGTATTTTTTTTAGCTATTATTGGACTATTTTTTCTTTTTAGAAATAATATTAAAAAATCAAAAATATTTATAACGTCATCTATATTATTATTGTTAGTTTTTTCATACCAACCTTTTTCAAATACTCTTTTAAAACCTTTAGAAAATAGTTACCCTAAACTTGAAACTATTCCAAAAGATGTAAAGTATATACTTCTTTTAGGTGGAGACTTACAATCTAGAGGTTGGGAAGCTTTAAGACTTTATAATAAACTTGATGGAGCAAAGATAATAACCTCTGGTTATGCAGCAACTGGAACTATTCCTGAAGCTGTAAAAACAGCAAATATACTTTATGATATAGGGATACCTAAAAAAGATATTATAATTCATTCAAAACCAAGAGATACTAAAGAAGAAGCTATAAAAATAAAAGAGCTTTTAGCAGATAAATCATTTTTCTTAATTACATCTGCTCATCATATGCCAAGAGCTATTGCATTATTTAAAAAAGAAGGACTTAATCCAATTGCTGCACCTAGTAACTCCTATTCAAATAATATAGCTATATTTTCTTTTCCTTCAAGTGGAAATATAGTAAAAGTAAATATCGCATTACATGAATATATTGGTCTTTTATGGGCTAAAGTTACAGGTCAAATATGAATAGTGTAAATAAACTATTTTCTCAATATGCAAGTGACTATAACTCATATAATATTATTCAACAAATAGTTTCACGTGCATTAATAAGAGAGCTTGATTTTGAACCTAAAAAAATTTTAGAGCTTGGCTGTGGTTCTGGGCAAGTTTTTAAAAATATAGATTTTAAATTTGATTATTATAAAGCTATTGATTTTTCTTCAAAAATGTGTGATATTCATCCAAAAGAAAAAAATCTTGATGTGATTTGTTTAAATTTTGATGATGAAAGTTTTGAACAAAATATAAAAGATGATAAGTACGATATAGTATTATCTTCATCGGCATTACAATGGTCAAAAGATTTGGAAAGAATAGTTAATCTTTTATCTCAAATATCTAGTAAGATCAGTATGGTACTTTTTACATCAAATACTTTTAAAACTATTTTTGAAATTACACAAAAGAAATCACCAATTTTAGATATAGATACAATAAAAAAATCTTTTAATAAGTTTTATGATTGTCAATATGAAATATTAAATTATAAGTTAGAGTTTGATGATAAAAAGAGATTATTTGACTATATAAAAAACTCTGGTGTTGGTGGAGGTAATAGTACTTTATCTTATAAAGAAGCTAAAAATTTATATAAAAATTATAATTTAGATTACCTAGAATTTGAAGTGGTGTTTATAAAAGGGATTAAATGCTAGTTCATATATGCTGTAGTGTAGATAGTCACTATTTTTTACAAAAGATTCAAGAAGAATTTCCTGATGAAAAGTTAGTTGGTTTTTTTTATGATCCAAATATTCATCCATATAGTGAATATAGATTAAGACTATTAGATGTTCAGTACAGTTGTGACAAACTTGGAATAGAACTAATAGAGGGAGAATACGATTTAGAAACTTGGATGAAGTTAACTAAAGGGCTTGAAAATGAACCTGAAAAAGGTGATAGATGTACAGTTTGTTTTGACAGAAGATTAGAAGTATCTGTACAAAAAGCAAAAAAGTTAAGTCATGATAAATTTACAACAACACTTTTAATAAGCCCTAAAAAATCTCAAGATAAACTAGAAAAGATAGGAAAAGAATTAGCTTTAAAATATGATTGTGAATTTATATTTAAAGATTATAGAAGTGGAAATGGTGTGGAGCTTCAAGGGCTAGAAGTAAAGGAAAATTCTTTATATAGACAAAACTATTGTGGTTGTTTGTATGGATTAAATGCTCAAAGGGACTATCAAGAAAAATTAGCTGATGAACTTATGGTTTCAATAGGACAACAAGTACAACCTGAATCTATAGAAGAGAGACTTTTATTATATAAAAAACGAAATGAATTAGAAAACTGTAATATAATAAAACAAAGGTTTTTAAACTATAGGCTTTTAAGTGCGAAAGTAATAGTAAATAAAGAAGTTGTTCCTTCTTATGTTTTATGTTATTCAACTTTAAAAAATAAAAAAACAAATGGAAAAGTTGAAAAAGTTATAAATAATATAGGATATTTAAATCGCGATGAGGTAAAAATAATAACCTTAGAATACTTCAATGAAATATCAAATTTAAACTATAAAAATATATATGAATTGATATATAATCCACTAAAATTTGATGAAGAGTTAAATTTAAGAGAAAAGATTACTAAGAGTAATTATGATTTATCTTCAATATTAGTACTACAAAGTATCCCTAAAAGTAAGTTAGAATTATATGTTGATTCAAAAGTATTTGAAGATGTTAGAGAGTTTCTTGCTTAAAATAAGCTTTTTTTAAGAACATCTTAAGTATTATTCCAAACTAAATTTTTTATGACAAGGAAAAACAGCTATGGCAAACCATAAATCAGCTGCAAAAAGAGCGAAACAAACTATAGTAAAGACTGAAAGAAACAGATTCTTTAAAGCAAGAATCAAAAACGTAACTAAATCAGTTTTAAGTGCAGTAGAAGCAAATGATAAAGAAACTGCAACAACAGCAATGAAAGAAGCTAATAAATATTTACACCACTGTGTAAGCAAAAATATTCTTAAAAAAGCTACTGCTGCTAGAAAAGTAAGTAGATTACAAACTAAAGTAAACGGTTTATAAGACCAACTTTATTTAAATTTTAAACTATTAATATGCAAAAAGTATATTAAATAGTTTACTTTTCTTTATTACAACAAATTCATACCTAGGTATTCTATGCTACAAGATAAACTACAACTTTTCATTGACAGACATGATGAGATAAATAAACTTTTAACATCTCAAGATATTTTAAGTGATGTCAAAAAAATGACTGAACTTTCAAAAGAACAATCAAGTATTTCAAAAATAGTTGATGCGGCAAATGAATATAATCAAATTATTGAAGATATTGAAGATAATAAAACTCTTTTAGCAGATCCTGAGTTAGGTGAATTAGCAAAAGAGGAACTAAAAGAACTAGAGCAAAGAAAACCAATATTAGAAGAAGAGATAAAAATCCTTTTACTTCCTACTGATCCTAATGATGATAAAAATATATATATTGAATTAAGAGCAGGTGCAGGTGGAGATGAAGCTGGACTATTTGTTGCTGATATGTTTAGAACATATATTAAATATGCAGAAAACCAAGGTTGGAAAACTGAGATTATGAATAGTAGTGAATCTGAAGCTGGTGGATATAAAGAGATGGTTTTTCTTGTAAAAGGTGAATCTGTTTATAGTAAATTAAAATTTGAAGCGGGTGTTCATAGAGTACAAAGAGTTCCTGCAACTGAAACTCAAGGTAGAGTTCATACTTCTGCTATTACAGTAGCTGTGATTCCTGAAGTTGATGATATTGAAATAGATATTAAAGCAGAAGATTTAAAAATTGATACTATGAGATCTAGTGGATGTGGAGGGCAATCTGTAAATACAACAGATAGTGCTATTAGAATTACACATATCCCAACAGGTTTAGTTGTAACAAATCAAGATCAAAAGTCTCAACATAAAAATAGAGAAAAAGCGATGAAAGTTTTAAAAGCTAGACTTTATGACTTACAAGAGCAAGAGAGAATGGAAAAAGAGGGTGCAGATAGAAAAGCACAAGTTGGATCTGGAGATAGAAGTGCTAGAATTAGAACATATAACTATCCTCAAGGAAGAATCTCTGATCATAGAATTAATCTAACACTTTACAGACTAGAGGCTATTATGAATGATGGACTTTTAGATGAGATTATAGATCCTCTTACTGCTGATCATCAGTCAAAACTTATGGAGGCAAGTGGAGTTTAATTCTTCACTTTCTTTTTTAAAATTAAAAAAGTATTTTTAAAGCTACTTTAAGCTAAAATACTAATCTACAAAGCAAAAAAATCATTAAAATCATTGCATTGTTAAAAAGTTAAAATTTATAGAGGATAAAATTATGGAAAAAATTATAGATATTATTGATTCAATTGCCTATGAAAAAGGTTTAAAAGTTGTTGATGTAGAGAATGCTTTAAAAGAATCACTAATAAAAACTGCTCAAAAGATGCAAGATGATACTTTAGTATATGAAGCTGATATTGATAGAGACAATAAAGAACTAAAACTTTCTCAAAAAATAGAGGTTGTTACAAATGATGATGTACGACTTTCTGGAGAAGCAAGACAAGAACAAAATGACTATGAAAAAGAACATGATATAGAGGGAAGACTTATAAACCCTGAAAATTTTATTCCTGTAGATGAAGCAAAAGAGATTGACCCTGATTTAGAAATTGGTGACTTTTTAAATTATGATTTAGAATTTGAAAGTATGGGACGAAATGCAGCAACTATCCTTTTTAGCAATTTAGAATATAGACTACAAAGATTTATAGAAGATAACTTATATAACAAATACAATGATCAAGTTGGGGATACAATTACAAGTATTGTAACAAGAGTTGATAGTAGTGATAATACCTTTATAGAAATAGGTGAAGTAAAAGGTATCTTACCTAGAAAAAACAGAATTAAAGGTGAAAGCTTTAAAGTTGGAGATTCTTTAAAAGCTGTTGTAAGAAGTGTAAATATTGATAAACAACATGGTTTAGTAGTTGAAGTATCAAGAACAAGTCCAAAGTTTTTAGAAAGTTTATTAGCACTAGAAGTTCCAGAACTTAAAGATAATAAAATAACTATTGAAAACACTGCAAGAATACCAGGTAGTCGTGCAAAGATTGCACTTTCTACAAATGAGGCAAATATAGATCCAATTGGTGCTATAGTTGGTGTAAAAGGTGTCCGAATTAATGCTGTTAGTGAACAACTAAATGGTGAAAACATTGATTGTATTGAATATACACCAATAAAAGAGATGTTTGTAAGTAGATCTTTGAGTCCTGCTATTGTAAAAAGTGTAAAGATACAAGAGGGTGCAGGGGAAAATGGTAAAGATAAAGCTATAGTAACTATTTCTGAGGATCAAAAAAGTAGAGCAATTGGTAAAGTTGGATTGAATATAAGACTTGCATCAATGCTTACAAAATGTGAAATAGAATTAAATGTTCTTGAAGATGGAACACAAGCTAAAGCAGAAGATGGTGTTAATACAAGTGAAGAGAAATCTACTGATACATCAAGCCTAGAGGCATTATTTAATTAATCATGAAAAAAGATATATACTTTTTTGATAGTGTAAAAAAAGAAAAAGTTTTATTTCAATCTCAAGAAGAGGGTAAAGTTACTATATATATTTGTGGTCCTACTGTTTATGATGATGCACATTTAGGACATGCAAGAAGTGCTATAGTATTTGATCTTTTACATAGAGTTTTAAAATCAAATGGTTATGAAGTAACCATGGCTAAAAACTTTACAGATATTGATGATAAGATAATAAAAAAGATAGATGAAACTGGAAAATCTTTAGAAGAGATAACTACTTACTATATAAATAGTTATAAAAATGATATGGATAGCTTAAATATTCTTCCAAATACACTAGAGCCATATGCAACAAAAAATATTGAAGCAATGATAGATATGATAAATAAGCTTTTAGAAGATGATAAAGCTTATGTATTAGAAGATGGTGTATATTTAGATACTTCAAAAGATAGTTCTTATGGAAATATTTCCCATAGAGCAAGTGATGAAAACTCACAAGCAAGAGTTGAACTAAATGAAAATAAAAGAGACCAAAAGATTTTGCACTTTGGAAGTTTTGTAGTAAAGATGAGATAGGTTTTAATTCAAAATCTGGTTATGGAAGACCTGGTTGGCATTTAGAGTGTAGTGCAATGATTGATGCACATCTTGCAAATCATCATATGCCTTATGCTATTGATATACATGGTGGTGGAGCAGATTTACTTTTCCCTCATCATGAAAATGAAGCTTGTCAAACTAGATGTTGTACTTCTCAAGAATTAGCAAAATACTGGTTACATAATGGATTTGTAAATATAAATGGAACTAAAATGTCAAAATCATTAGGAAATAGTTTTTTTCTAAAAGATGCATTAAAGCAATATGATGGTGAAGTTATTAGATTTTATATGATGACTACACATTATAAATCTGATTTTAGTTTTAGTAGCGAAGATTTAGAGTCTAGTAAAAAAAGATTAGATAAGTTATATAGAGTCAAAAAAAGAGTTTATGGCTTAGGTGGAAGTAATTCAAATAAACAATTAGTAAATAGTTTATTTGATGCTTTAAATGATGATATGAATACTTCAAAGGCATTAGCTACTATTGATGAGTATATATCTGATATAAATGAAAAACTAGACAATAACCCTAAAGATAAAGCTTTGAAAAAAGAGTTGGTATCAAGTTTAGATTTTATAAGTGAAATATTAGGAGTTGGAAGTAAAGACCCTTTTGAATATTTTCAATTTGGAATAAGTCAAGATGAAAAAAAACAAATTGAATCACTTATAGAAAAAAGAACACAAGCAAAAAAAGATAAAAACTTTGAAGAGTCTGACAAAATAAGAGATGAACTTACTTTAAAAAATATCTCTATTATGGATACTGCAAATGGCACTTTATGGGAAAAAACTATTTAATATAATTAAGTTTATAGAATATACAAAATATGATATAATTAGATAAATAAGAGTAAAGGTAATATAATGAAATTTTTAAAATTAGCTACTGTAATAGCAGTTTTTACAACTTTTTTACAAGCAGAAATGATAAAAGTAACAGAATCAACAGTTATAACAAAACCATATACACAAAAAGTGAAAATCGGTGAACAATGTTATGAGGATACTGTAGAAGTTAATGTAAAATGTGGAAATACAGATACAAATTCTATAGGTGTTGATACATTAGTTGGTACAATTATTGGTGTTGCAATAGGAAATCAAATTGGCAAAGGAAATGGAAAAGACGTTGCCAAAATTATAGGTGGAGTTGGTGGTGCTGTTACTGCTAATAGCTTAAGAGAAAAAACTTGTAAATCTTACGAAACAATAACAAGATGTGAACCAAAATATGAATACCAAACAAAGTATAAAACAATTGGTTATAATAATTGTGCTTTATATGATGGTGTAAAGTATTGTAAACAAACACAAGAACCAGTAGAGTGGTTAAAAATTAAAAAAACAGTTACAGTATATTAGTATCTTAAGATACTAAGTCCTGTATTTGAACGTAACTATTTAGTATGGCATCGTTTATATAATAAACATCTTCAGCTATTTGATCTATAAAAACAGCTTCTTTCCAATCAACTAAATCTTGAAGAGAGGTAACAATAAATCTTGTAACCATAACTTTATTTGCTACACTTTCAAATTCCATATCTTCTAATTGAATAGTTAATGCATATAATACTCTACATAACTCTTCAAATTCAACGAACATATATAAAAAAGTATTATATGTTTTAAGCATAAGTATAATGTCAGGCATAGCAGCTTCAAAATCATCATTCTGTAGTATATTCATTAAAACTCTTTCTAGGGCGAATTCTAAATCATCTAAGTCCATTGTACTTATATCCCAACCCTCGTATCTACCTAAAAACTCTTTTGCATCTATTTTTTTATGTTTGTCGTTATACTCAGTTACAAGTTCTTCATCAGATAAGTCTGTGTTTTCTGCGTCTATCTCATCAAAATTTTCAGCAATATCATCAATATTGATAAAGTGTTCTTCTCTGTTGATCTCTTTTGCATAGTAGTTTACATCAAAGAATTTAGAAAATACTTCATGTATCTCTTTGTTGTCATAAGGTTTATAAATATATCTAAAAACTTTTAGTTTAAGTGCTTCAAATCTATAAAAGTGATCTTCAAGTGTTGTAACAGCTACAACTTTTGGCTGTCTTATCTCAAGATATTTTATCTCTTTTAGTAGGTTTATACCATCATATTTTTTTGATGATATATCAATTAAGAGTATATCTACAATCTCTTTTTTTATAATAGTAAGTGCATCTTTTTCATTTCTTGTTTCATAAAATTCAAATTCTTCATTGATAGAATCAAAATACTCTTTGATATCTTTTTCTAGAACTTTACTATTTAAAGGATTACTATCTACACTTAAAATTTTTTTCATGGGTCATTATATTAAAAAAACATTTATTTCTTGTTAAATGTTATACTAATATATGAATTTTATATATAATTACTAATTATTAAGAACAGAGAAAATACCTTTATTATTTTATTAGCAATTAATTGTAATATAACGTATAGTATTAACTTCTTTTTTATTAAATTTTATAGGGAATAGTTTAGTCTCTTTATTATCTATATATAAAGTATCTTTCGGAAATATTAATTCAAAATTTGAAAGAGCATTTATATTAATATCGTAAGTTAAAGAAATCCAATGTACAAGTACTTTTTCTGTATCCCAAGAGGACATTATAGCTCGAACAGAATAACTACTTTTTAATTTATAATTAGTGGGTAAATAAGTATTATTTGAATTAGTATCTTTTATTATTAGTTTTTCTAAATTAAAATTTATATTATTACGTTTTGTGATTGATATTAATATTTTTAATTTATTATTTTTTGTATGATAAGTTTGAACATCTATTGTCGTTTTATCAGCCTTTATTTTTATGGCATCTTCTTCTCTTGTTATATGTCCACAAGGAATACTATCATAAGCTTTTCCTTGAATTGAACTAGGAGCAAAATAAGTGTATCTGGTAGGAAAAAAACAACCAGTCATTATAAATATAACAATACTATGTAAAATTAAATGTTTTAGTGAACTTTTCATTGTATTATCATATCTTAGTTTTCAAAATAATAAGCTAAAATAAAATATGAAACTTTATATAGATGGTGATGCTTTACTCAATATTTTAAAACCGATTTTATTAAGAGCTATAGATAAATTAAATATACAAACTTATGTAATATCAAATAAAAAAATCTCAGTAGGAAAATCCAATAATATAAAATATATTATTGTAGAAGCAGGAGCAGATGAAGCAGATAATAAAATAGTGGAGATGCTAGAATTATCTGATTTGGTTATAACAGCAGATATTCCACTAGCAGATAGAACAATTAGTAAAAATGCCCATGCAATAGACCATAGAGGTGAACTTTATACCCAAGATAATATCAAACAATATCTTGCAGTAAGAGATTTAATGCAAAGTATTAGAGATAGTGGAGAAATTACAAAAGGACCTGCACCATTTAGTCAAAAAGATGCACAAAATTTTGCTAATCAGTTTAATCAGTTTTTACAAGCTAATTTATAATTATATATTAGTTCTTAAATTTACTAAAAAATAGCTAAATATAGCCTTTCATTTATTAAAAGTACAATAATGCTTGGATATAATCCCAAGCTGATAAAAGAAAACTTTTATCAATATATAATAAAAGGAAAAAAATGAATAAATCGTTAGTATTAACTACTTTACTTACTGTATCTACATCTATAATGGCAATGGATGTTGACTATTTTATTGGAGCTGGAGCTGAAAGAGGAAATATAGATTCAAGTGCTTCTTCTGCATCGACATCTATCAATGGTGATTATAAAGATACTGCTTTAAAATTGAAAGCTGGAGTTATCTTAAATAAAAATCAAAGAATATCTTTATCTCATGTAGGTTACAGTAATAATGGAGGAGATTTAGATTTAACAGAATTAAATTATGATTATATTTTCCCTTTAGAAAATAAATTTAGTTTATTAGCTGGGGTACATTTAGGAAAAGCGGACTATAAAGAAAGTGGATTTGATATGGATGGATCAGTTTATGGTATACAAGCAGGAGCCTTGTATGATATTACTTCAAATATTGAAGCAGAAATGGGTCTTGCATATAGTAAATATAATGTTGATAAAACAATAAATAATGTAAAAGTTGAATTTGATGATTCTACATCTTTATATGTAGGATTAAATTATAAATTTTAATTAATAAGAAATAGAAATTTTTTTTAGTAATTTAGAATAGCCTTACAGAAATGTAGGGCTTTTTTTATATCATATATCAAAAATAGCTTTTGTTGAAAATTATTAGATTGTTGGTTTTAAATGGTGTCAGGAGAGAGACTTGAACTCTCGACCTCCGGCTTATGAGGGCAGTACTCTAAGATTCCTTAAGTTATATTATACTTTATTTTCTTATACTTTATCGCTTTATATATTCTTTTTAATTCATATTATTGTATTATATTCCATGAAAACTGAAGTCCCAAGTGAAGTTCTACTGAAGTCCCATGTAATTAAGGAGTTGAAATATGTCAGTTGATAAAAAACAATTTACTGAAGTCATTGGTACAAATATTAAAGCCGATAAAGAATATGTGAAGTTTTTTGTAAACTTTACAAAAGATGGTAAAAGAATCAATAGAGTGATAGATTATCGTAAAAAAAGTTGGGATAAAAGAACTCGTATTTCTAAAGCTAGAAAAGAGCTTGAAGAACTAAAAGATAAAGCTGAAAATATCGTAGGAAAATTTAGTGAAAATAGTACTGTAAATATAATTGCAGAAACTTTATTCAAAACCAATCCACGATATGACTCTGAATGGGGAAAGGATCTCAAAAACAGATATGAACTATATTGTAAAAACAGTATAGGGAAGAAGAAAGTTAAAGATATACGTAAAGTGGATATAGATTTGTTAGTACAAAGTATGAAAACTAAAGGGCACAGTAAGCAAACTCAGAATGGATGTAGTACAGCAACTATAAAAAAAGTATTAATTCAAGGACTTAAGCCAGTATTGCAGTATGCAGTTGATAATAATATAATAGATAAAATACCACCAATTGAAATACCTAAAGATAAAACAAAAACTAAAAAAATAGTAAAAGATGCTTCAGCTAAACTTGCTACTTTATTTAAAACAGTAAACAAGCTATATAAAGACGATCCATTTTATAGGGCATTATTTTTATTTGCCTTATATGGTAGAAGATGGAATGAAATTAGAACTTTAGAGTGGAGTGATATTGATAAGTTAAATAATACATATACTATAAGAGCTGAGAATAATAAGATAGGTGAAGATCAAACTTATGATCTAGCAGTTCCAATAGCAGCAACACTTAATGAGATAAAAGATGACAAAATAGGACTTGTATTTAAATCACCAGTTACAGGAAAAGAACTTTATCCACCTAAAAAACAATTAGTTCGCATAAAAGAAATGGCAGATATACCTGAATTAACGATGCACTACTTCAGGCATATACTAGTCTCAGCAATGGGAGAAATGGGAACAGCAAATACTATCCTTTCTGCATCTCTTGGACATACAAATCTTCAAACTGTCAATGATTATTACTTATCAGCAAATCATACTAAAGGCTCACAAGAAGCAAATATGACAATTGATAAATTATTAACAAGTAGTAAGGATTAATATGAATTTAAAAGAACTATTGTTATCATTAGATGATAATAAAGGAACTAGATGGATGATTTAGAAAACTTATTAAATCTTCATGGTGAAACTTTTCCAATGGACAATGGCTATTGGGTGAAGTTTGAAGCACATAAAGTTGAACCAAATGAGACTATACCTCATGGAGTAAAATACTCTTTAACTTTACATGATAAGACAAATAAAAGAGTGATAGGTTATGACAATGCACATAGCTTTAAGTCATCTAAAAAATATGGTGCTAAGAAACAAAGCTATGATCATATTCATAAGAAGATGAATATTGTTCCTTATGAGTTTGAATCAGCAGGGCAACTATTGGAAGATTTTTGGAAATCAGCCGAATACTATATGGAGAACAACTAATGGAAACACTAAAAGTAGGAATAATATCAAAAGAGCAATACAAAGCAAGAACTATTGCTATTGCAAAAGGTGAACATAAACCAAAAGAGGATGAACCTAAAGTATGGTTTGAATCTGTTAAATCTATGGCACAAGTACTATCAAATGAAAATCAGCAACTACTAAAAACGATACTTGAGAATAAACCTCAATCACTAAAAGAGCTTGAAAATCTTACAGGACGTGCCAAGTCAAATCTATCAAGAACACTTAAAACACTTGAGCGATATGGTATAGTTGAACTTCATAAAGAAAACCGTAATATAGTTCCAGAAGTAAGAGCTACACAATTTAGTGTTGAGTTTGGTTTAGCAGCGTAAGTAGTTTATTATGGGTGATTGGCAATCAATACAGGATGATGCAATAATTGATATGGCTTATGAAGAAATGAACCATAAAACAGAAGATGATATTAGATATGATGCTTTTATGCTTGTGGATAAAGATATTTTAGAAGAATATTATTTAACAGTAATTGATGATTATGACTTAGATAGTTATATGGATAAAATAGAAGCATGGGATAAATTATCTGCTGATGAAAAGATAAAATATTGTTATGATTTACTTTACGAGGATAGAGATGATGATTTTCCAATATTAAGACAAGTAGATATATTCCAAAAGCTAGTTAATTTAGACTATAAAAAGTTTGATTATTATGAAGTATTAAAGTGTGCTTTCTTTGATCAGAAAACTTTAGATGATATTGAATATAAGTCTAATGGTCAGACAACAATAAATATTCCATTTCATCCGTTAATAAAAGATGAATTTTATAAAGAATATATGAGTAAACTTCGTAAAGCAAATCCTATTAATTCATTGTCAATACCACTTGATAATACATATAACTATTTAAAAGATTCATTATTTATGTGGTACAGACATAAACACTATGATGATACAAGCTATGCAATTAAAGAGTTAATGACTGAAGTTATTGATGCAACAACGGTTAAAAGAAGACTTGAAAAAATCAAACTTATTAATACTAAATAATTACTCACTACACTATAGACAAAATTTTCATTTTTTGTCTTTTACAATAATCTAACAATTTTATAAACTGCTACACATGAAACAAGAGATATCGACGGATAACTTTTGAAATACTAAAAGAACCATGGGGTATCTTCATAGTATTGCTAATAGTGGCTCATTAACAATATAAGAAAAGTACTTTTCCTTTTATTTATAAAGGAAATAATATGACAAATTTATGTCATAAAGTTGGCGATACTTTAAACGCACAAAAAACAGAACAAGGTGTACCATTGAGTACAGAATATAGCTGGAAAAGATGGCTTAGTCCAGATGATTTATATGATATATATGGTTTTAGTAAGAGCAGTCAAGCTAAAATGAGAATGAGTAGCAATAGCTCTACAATTCCATTTAGTAAAATTGGACGCTATATACGATATGATAGATATTTAATAGATTCATGGTTGGAACAACATCAAGTACAAGGTGAGGTGGCATAATTATGACAAGTTTACTAAACGACTCTACTCCCATAGTAGAGCCATCAGCTTCAGAAACTGATGTAATTATAGCAAAAACACTTCCAAATAACAATAGTAATAGCAAGACTAGAACCACTGGTTACAAAAGTAAACGATGGGCTAGATGGGAGGAGGAAATGCTACTAAAAGCACTTGAAAATGGAAATCCACTATCTGAGATGAAACTATTGTTATCAAGTAGAACAGAGAATGCTATATTAAAAAGAGCTAGAGACTTCGATTTCAGAAGTAATAAAGAAGCTGATGATACATACTTTACAAAAAATGTTAATCGAAGAAGTAGTACACCTAAAGTAGATAAAGATGTGATCATAGATATTATTCTTAATCTACTAGACTTGAACCATCTGCCAATTAAATCTATAAAAAGTTTACTAGAAGATCTAAAGGAGGTGGTGTAATGAGTGCAATACAAGAACCAAAAAATACAATCATATTAAATGAAGTATCACTAGAGATACTAAATAAAGCTGGTATAACTATTCAGAAGACACCAAGGGAGTTGCCACCTTTGGGTGAAGACAAAATACTTTATGATGGAGCATTACACTATATCTATGCTCCCAGTGGTGTAGGTAAATCTTATATTTCAGCATTCATTGCTTCAAGAACAGGTAAAAAAGTGCTGTATTTTGACTTAGAGACAAATCCTAAAGGCTTTCATAACTATTGTGATAAATTAGATGATGTAACTATTACAGGTGCTACAGATGAGATGACACTTATAAGTAGCCTTACAAATCACAAGTTTGACTTCAAAGATTATGTGCTGATTTTTGATAGCTTCTCAATGTTTATGGATGATGCAGCTGCTAACAATAATGCAACAGATACATCACGAATAGTAAAAGCTATTCACAAGCTATCTATAGACCAAAATACTACGATTATTGTAATAGATCATGCTACAGAACTAGTATCTACGGATGACACTATACTCAACTTTAAAATAGAGGGTAATAAAAGTGGTAAGAAAAAGCCTGTAGAGGTTATGTTCAAACTATCCCCAATGCGTATAGGAGATCCACTATCAGGTGGTATTTTAAAAGTAGAAAAGTCAAGAGTTGATGGGCTTAGAATCGGTCAAGAGTTTTATATAAATAGTTATAAAAGAACTATTGATGCAAAAGGGGTTAAAGTTGAGCCACCAAAATAATAGTAAAGAACGAACAGCTTTAGTACCCCATAGAGTACTTAAAAAAACATCCATCTACCTAGCCAAACAGGTTAAGGTTGATAGGGATGATTATCTAGGATATGAAGCTATCATTAACATTTGTGAAGATTCTACTATAACAGTTCAAAGCCCAACCATCATCACGCCATTTGATGGTAAGCTGTTTGATTTTGTTTTGTCACAATGGCAAGCGATGAAGCACCACAAAGAAGATTTAACAGAATTAGAAGTTAACATACCAGAGTTAGTAGAGGCACTTGGACTATCAAATAGAACAGAAAATCGTAACAAAGTGATAATACATCTACAAAATATGGTTAAAGTGACTGTTGCATACCTATATCAAGGTGGTTCTATTGTATTTAATACATTTGATTCACTAAGTAAGTTAGATACCAACAATAGTGTCATAGTTAGAGTATCATCATCTTATGATGATGCTTTAAACATAACCAAAAGATACATAAATGTTGAAAGAGCTATGAAGTTAAAAAGTAAATATGCTATTGAACTAAGCAAGCTATTACAACAATTAGGTGGTGGTGTGGATGGTAGAGGTAAACCAATACCTGTGCAGTCTGTTGGCTATAAAGAGATATGTGGCTACTTACACCTAGAATATGGTACAGATGTTTCAAAAAAAGAGATACACAAAGCATTTAGGTCTTTAAAAGAACAATGTAACTACCCTATATACGAGTACAAAAAATTTAGTGATAGTTGGATTCGACAATAAAACAACATCTACAAAATTTGGTATTTTTTCTACAATAATTGGTATTATATCTACAGAACTTGGTATTGAAAATAGCTATAAACTCAGTAAGTATAAGGGATTTAAAATCCTCTTATAGTTCTTATAGAACTTAAGCGTGAATATTCGCTTAAGGCTCTATTTCCTATGAAGGGTGTGTCTAATTTGTCTAACTCTTATTAATACAATCATCAAATAACTTATGATTTATCCCAAGTTTCCATGTGTAGCCAAAAAAGTGCTTCATCTTTCTCTTCTTGATCTTGAATTTCATCAATAAGAGTTAAAGCCTTTTGCATATCTGTTTTTGCTATTTTTAAAGCCATATCTCTCAAAGCAGTGGAAAGCCAAGGAATCCCATCATCATTAAGTGAGGTTTTAATGAGGTTAATTGCTAAATCTACATCTGAAAGATTCAATGCTACAATTTCTATTGCTATATCTTTGTTACAATGAATCTCTTTTAATAGTTCAATCGCTTTATGTGGGAAATTGCTTACAATACTAGAAGCTATATTTGTCAATATTTCGCAAATACCATCATTATAGTCACAGACTTGATGTATTCGAGCAATTTTAATCAATTCATCAATAGCCTCTTCATCCTGCGTATATGATGCAATAGCTGCCAATGCACCTATTTTTGATGAATTAGTATCTATTGATTGGGCAATATTATTAGCAATTTCAATGTTACTTTTGAGTACTTCTGAAACAATACTTTTTAGTGTTTTGGGTTTATAGTACGAGTCACATAGATTTGCAATTTGAAGTGCAAGATCAAGGTCATAAGTTTGGGCATGAACTGCTAAATCAGACAAAGCAATTTGTTTAGTCCAATCATCTTGAAGATTATTGATGATAGTTAAAGCTTCACTAAGAGTATCTTCTTTTAGAAAACTTATTACTCTTTTGATAACTTTTGGCTGATAATAAAACTCCTTATTGCACTTTTGAAAAAAATATAATGCTTTAATACTATCAACTTGTGCGACTGTAAGAAGTGATAAAACCTCTTCTTTTCCTGCTACTGTTCTAACATTATTCATTGCTTCATTAAATTTAATAATATTTTTCAAATCAGCAATCATTCCATCTAGTTTATCTACCATCCCTTTAGATTGAGTGTATAATCTAATCTTTTCTAAAGATTCAAGTTTATAATGATCTACCTCTATGATATTTAGATATTCCAACGATTTTACTACATCTTGCTTTGCTATACTACATATTATATCAACCGATAAATTAATTGTTTCAGCTGGTAAACTTCCTATGATAGAGTATGTTTCATTTATGTTATTTAAAACCTCTAAAGCTTTGAAAGGAAAAACATCAACGATGGAAATACCAACCTCTAAAATGCACTCTACATATTTTTCAACCTCTTCATATGTCTCATAATCTAATTCGATATTACTTATTATATTGTCTATCTCTTTTTCATCGTTATTGTGTGCATAGATAAAAGCTTCATATCCTAAAGTATACTTTTCTTCTAAAAAACCCAAGATATATTCTGAGAAATCTTGATCTGTAAAAGCTATTTTTTTGGCTATGTTGTATAAGTCACTCTTTGGTATCCCAAAATCTTGAGAAGTGATATATAAATTATGTTGTGCTATATAGTTCAAAATAGCGTTATCTTTGATGTTACCTTTATATTGAGTATTCATATCAAGAGTATTGACTCTTATCTCTTGACAGCCATTAGCTATCAAAGCTTTTAAGTCTTGTTCGTTTATCTGAAAATCATAATCAACAGTGATAGAAAGCTTTTTAAGAGTTGGTATGTGAAATATCTCACTAGTTACTTCTTTTACATTTCTAGCGATTATTGTAAGTTCAGTTAAGTTTGGTAAACTTGCTAACTCCTTTGGAATATCTTTCTCATAAGTATCCCCAAGAGGTAAAATTAGTTTTTCAATACTCAAATACTCTTTTTCATCATCTGGCAATCCTATAGAACCATCAAAGTCTTTATAGTCATTTTTAATAGTTTCTATGTTTTTTATTGGATTTTCGCTAGCCCAATCTTTTAATTTTTCTATCCAGATGTTATCATTAGTCATTTGATAGCATCCTATCACTACTTAATCGGTAAATCCTCTTCAAGTCCTTAAAACTCTCTCTAGCTTCTTTTACATTTAGAATTATCTTATGTTTCTCCATAGTATCAATTACAACAAACTCTGTATCAAGATTATCTATCAATGATACAAAATGTTTAAAGTTGTGTACTTTTATATCATTTACTGTCTCTACTACATAAGCTTGTGAAGCATATCCCCTATTAACCTTATGGGGAAAATTATCTTGCATCCAAACAACAGCTTCATTAAACTCTTGTGATCTATCTTGATGATAGAAAAGGTTATTGATCCCATTTGAATTACTTCCAATTGATAATATATAGTTTTTAGTAAGTGGAGTAAATGTAAGACCACCAAAGATTAAATATCTTGGTTCTTTTGCAAACTCTTTTTTTATAAGTGGTTCAATTCTTTTTATAGTGTAATCAAATGAGATAATTTTTTTATCCCTTAACACTTTAAAGCGAACCTTATCTCCTATTTGTTTTTGATGTATCATTAAGTCACAATGAACTCTTCCAAACAAAGAATCTATTGTTGCATCATTTGCTACAGCTTTACCATCAATCTCTAATATTATATCGTTTACCTTGAACTCTTTTATCCCATAAGCAACTTTTGTCACTAGTATTCCATCACCATTTTTAAGTCCAAAATACTTTTTTATACTATCATTGTTGATATGGTTTATACTCAATCCATCACTACCAAAGCCATCTACTTTTCCATCTTTGATATCGTCTAAAAAAGTATTGATTATAACAGATGGTACTACATAAGAGATATTATCAGCATTTTTTAAACGCATCATTGCAATACCTACGATATCCCCATTTTTATCTAGTGCAGCTCCTCCACTATTACCACTATTTATTGCTGCATCAACTTGTATAGCTAAAAGATACTCATTACTCCACACATAACTAGTATATTCGATTCGTGAGATAACTCCTGTAGTTGTAGAGATAGTTTTACCACCAAGGGGATAACCTAGTACAGTTATCTCATCTCTTGTTTTAACATTCTCATTTAACTTTAAAGGCTTAGTATCATTAAAAAAGGTCTTATCTCCAACTTCAACTATAGCTAAATCTGCTTGATGTGATATATACTTAACACTTGCGATATACTTTTTAGGATCATTCTCTTTTTGAACTTCTAAAAATCTAGCACCACTTACAACATGAGCAGAAGTTAATATCCTATTACCCTCAATGATAGCTCCACTTCCAACATATCTATATATCTTACTTGTTTGCCAAGGGTATTTATAGTTTGAGATTGATGCTGATGTATGTATTTTTACTATAGAGTTTGTTGGTAGAGTTGATGCGTAACTTATTATTGTTAGTAGTGTTAATATTAGTAGTTTTTTCATTTTATTTTCTTTCTTTCTTTATTGTAATAAAATTCTTTAGCATCATTATCGTATTTGATTTAGATGCAATTGATTTGTAATTCTAATATTGTTCAACAAACAGCTACATTAAAATGGATTATCATAATTTTGTTGTTGATCATATTGAAATTTTTCTTTCTCTTCAGCATTATCCTGACTCTTATATTTTCTAATGGCTATTTTCATATCCTTGTAGCGATATATATTAGGTTTTATAATAGTTAGGTGTTGCTCTACATCTAGGTCTAGTATCTGATCAGTAGATATATATAAGGTTTTTCTTATGTTCGTATAATTTCTTGATGCTTTCAATATATTGGCTATCTCATCATGATCTTTCATATAATAAAGATGCTCTTGTAATGCTACATAGGAGTATTTAACAACGATATAACCAATAGAGTAATTGATGTTAGATGCATAGTTAGTTAGCTTATCGTACACACTACTGATATGATGATATTCCATCTTCATTTTTTGCCAATTTTTACATTGAACTAAATTGATTGATTGACTATCGGGTGATATTACAATAAGGTCTACACCTCCATCTGAAACTCCTTTAATAAGTCCATTGTAGATGACAAAATCCCCTTTAGACTCAAACTCTTTACCGATTTCCTTTTCATAAGCATCACCCATCTCTTTTAGAGGATCAGCCTCCTTATCATTGCGAATATATTGAGACTTTAATGAACGCTCTTGTTCTTGGCGTGTTTTTTCTTTTTTTCTTGAAAGTTTAAATAGACAATCACTGCACTAATGAGTCCAGTATGTGGCAATGCTGCTACTATGCAGTATGGAGCAAGGCAACCTCCAAATATAAAAATTTGATTTACCAAAAGTACTATACCCCAAGTGATAAAAAAGAATTTGCTATTTTCTTTAAGTAGATCAATCATTTATTAGCACCTTTTCTAAATTGTTTAAAAAATTTCATTCCAGTAATCCTCTTCTTCATTTTGACTTTTTTTTTTGAATGGTTGTGATTTTATAACTTTTATAGTTTCAAGTGACTCTTTTTCTTCCAAAACTTCTCTAACTTCCTCTTCAAGCTTCTCTTTTTCACTTAGAAGTCCATCTTTTAACTCTTTAAATACTCATTCCAATCATCAAGCTCTACTATAATTTGATATGTATTATCCTCTTTTATCTCATCTATTTCAGATTTTAGATCTTTGATGTTTTGCTTGTACTCTTTGTCTTCTATAGTCTTACTTGATACTTCAAAACTAGTTCCATTTTTTTGTATATTCTATAGTCTTACTACAGTTTTTTCTTTTCTTAATTAACTTAAGCTATTAAATAATCTAAAATTTCTTTTAATTTATCCATATTTTTGAACCATTGACTTAAAGAATAAATCTAATTCTGATGCTTGTTTATAAATGAATTTATGAATTCTTCTCCTTCTTTAATTACATCTTCTTTCTTTCTAGCACTAACCTGTGTAGTACCATTCATTCCATTTCTTAACAATGTAACAGAGACTTTTACCCCATCAATCATCATATCGAAGTTAGCAGATGGTGAACCATCATAACTTATGCGAGCACCTCTATCTTGTGCAAACCTTTCAGCTGCTTCCCAATAAATTGGTGTATCTATCCAATTTTGATTTAGCCTACTACTAGCAACATATGCCCTACTTATTGAATCTTTGAGAGTTGCTTCTCTTCTAGCAGTACCAGTTAATAATCTCCAAATTACCCATATTACAATTAGTCCAATAATCCATTCCATGTATTTTCCTTTATTTAAGATATATTATATTCATCTTGCCAACGAGCTTCTATTATACGCTTTTTATTAGAATCTGGAAATGATTCAACGATAATATAACCAATGTCTTCATTATATATACGGGTACCAACAATTTCATTTTCATAATTGAAGTCTCTATATTCAACTAATTCTGTCTTTGAAATTTTTCTAAAGACTCTTAATACTGTTTCAAATATAATCCAATCTTCAATAGTAGCTGTTTCAGCAGAACTATTACCTACAATTGAAGTTCTACTTTGGCAATATTCATTATAGTTTTTATACTTTTCTTTATGTGATAAAAAATATTTAACTTTTTCTGTTTCAATATTTACTAAATACATTATAGTATCTTCTACTCTTTGTCCTGGTCCATTAAACAATTTACTAAAAAAACCCATGCTAACTCTCCTATTTTTATACTATTTATTAATTTAAGTAGTAACTAAGTATTGCTACTTAACTTTTTAATTAATACAAATCCTAACAACAACTCAAAGAATGTAAGTATTGCCCAAGCCCCAAAAATAAATGCCCAAACTATAGATATTATAATAATTACACCCATTCCACTCTTTTCATCTTTAAATATAAAGCCTAAAATTGCTCCTACAATTAAAAACATTATGAAATAACTAAGCATATAAAGCTCTTATGACTTGAATTTATTTTTAATGTAATCAATGAATATCAATATACCTACAAACAATGCAAATAAAATACCAATAATGATACCTAAGTCACTAGGAGCTATAGAGCCTATATCCATAGCTCTTGCAAAACCTGCTGATGCAAATAAGTTTAACTGTAAAGATAGCATGATTATTGTTTTTATGATAATTCTTTTAAGCATCTACACATATTAACAACATACTAAGCATTTCACCATTACTATTTACATCTAAGAACCATTTTCCTTTTTCATTTGTCATTTTTCTTAAATGTGTATTTGATTTAACAGAATTGTAATGTTTAAAGTCAACCGTTTGTTTATAATATTCATATTTATATTCTGTTCCAGAGCGTAATTTTAAAATGATAGTTTTAGTATTTTTTTTATTTAAAAAAAATGGACTAGATTTAGCTTCTTCAAGTGTAAAATTATAAGTTTCTCCAGTATCTACATTTATTGTAACCTTCCTTAAACAAAGCAATTCTGTAGCATTTAAGGAAATAGCTAAAAACAAAACTATGAATATGATTTTTGATTTTAAATTATTTATCATTAATTTGCCTTTATTTTTTTACTTCTTTCAACATACTCTTCTTCAGTAATAATTTTATTATCTCTTAGATTAATCAATTTTAAAAGTTTATCTTCTTTTGATGATCGTTTTTTTTCATCTATGAAAGGTTTTATCTCGTCATCAATTGTATTGACAATTTTTTCCTTGCTTTTTGAAAAAGCATTACCTAACAATTTAAAAATATAGGAAAGTATATAACCTATTACCATTAATGATACAGCTACCATCGCACCTTGTGCGGCATCAAAACTCATAAAGACTCCTTTGTTTTAACTCTTAAGACCAGATATAAAACTATTGTATATGTATATTAAAAACTGAATCACTATAGCTGATAAGAAAATAAAAGGAACATTTTCTGCCATCACTGAAGACAAAGAACCAATTTCTAAAAAGCTTAAGGTGCAACACAATATGAAATGAGATAAAAATAACAACCATAACATTTTGGTAGCTTTAAGCATATATACTATCCTTAATTTCTATTTCTTATAATAAATACATTTAACTATTATTTTATGCATCACACAAAAATATTAATATAAAGTCCTATAGAACCTAGTTCTTAAGATGATTGATAAAAGATTATATTGAAGTTATTCTTTCATTAAAATAAAGTCCTATGGAGCAAAGCACAATGGAAGAATTAGATATAGAAGAGATTCATAAAAAAATTGGTATAAATGTTGCAAAATACAGAAAAGAATCAGGTATGAGCCAATTGGAATTGTCTTTGAAGCTTGGTCATAAAAGTGTATCTATAGTAGCTAGTGCAGAGAGATTCTATAAAGGAAAACACTTCAATATCAATCATCTTTTTCAAATAGCACATACACTTAACATAGATGTATGTAAACTAATAAAATAAATCTTCTAAACTCTCAATAATTATACTCTTATATCACCTCAATACTTTCTCAATACTTAAGTAACTACCACTATGAGGGGATAAAAATTTCTCTAAAATCAAATTTTCGCATATGTACACAGTTACACACATCACACAAGCCCCACATAAAGACACCCTCCCCAACACTAATAGAATAAAGTACCTTATATTATATAGTGAAGCTTTTTTAATGCTACCGCATTTGTATTTCTAGTGATGGTATTTGTTTAAAACTAAACTAGGAGTATATAAGATGAATAAAACAACAAACATAGAACTACTTGAGCAAAAGATCACTAAGCTTATACAATCAGTTGAAGATGCAGGATCATGGAAGAAGCCATTTCAATCAGCGATGGCATCAGGACTTCCAAAGAATCACTATAGCGATAAACTATATAAAGGTGCTAATATCTTCTTTCTATGGATGGAAGCTATTGAAAAAGGATACCAAAGTAACAACTGGATCACTATGAAGCAGTGTAACCAACTTAAAGGGAAAGTACATAAAGGGGAGAGATCAACTATTATCTTCTTCTTTAAACCCATTGAAGTTGAAGAGTTAGATGAATCTACAAGTGCAATGAAAACTGTAAAGATACCTATGCTAAAAACCTATAGAGTGTTCAATATAGATCAAACAACTCTAAAGCCTGATGAAATAGCTACAGATACAATTGTATCTCCAATAGATGAGTGTGAAGAGTTTTTTAACTCATTGGATATTTGTGAGATTAAAGAGGGTGGAACTCCATACTACCATACAAAGCTAGATTATATCTCTATCCCATCTATTAATAAATTTATCGATGCACCATCATATTATGCAACTCTAGCCCATGAGTATATCCATAGTACAGGACATAGTTCAAGACTAGGTAGAGATATGGATAATAAAAGAGATAAATATGCCTACGAGGAATTAATAGCTGAAATAGGTGCATCATTTGTATCAGCACATCTAGGAATAGATGCAGATGATATACAAGACAACGCAAAAGCTTATCTAAAAACTTGGCTACAATCATTAAAAGATGACCATAAGTACCTTTGGAAAGCTATGAGTGAAGCTAGTCGTGCATTTGAATATATACTAGATTCAACAGCTGTTACTACTGGAATTTTAGCTGCTTAAATAAAATAATACCTATGAAGAGTTAGACAATTAGACATACCCTATATATAATCTATTGATAGCAACATTTTATACATATATGGTGTCTCTGTCTAAGTGTCTAAGTCATATATTTGTCCGTAATGACATGAAACTATCAATTCAATTACAGGTGCTACTGTTAGCTAACAAATCCTCAATAATAAGGAGAATAAACCAATGGCAAGAATTAAAGATGACTTACTTGGACAACAAGATACTAAGATGGAGTATTACAGTAAATTTATGGATTCAATGTATGAGGTGTTAAATTCAGAACCAAAACTTAGTGAGAGTGATATAGAAAAGTTAGAAGAAGAGCAAAATTCGACTCAAGCAACTTCTTCACAACCCTTATGGTTTTCATCCATATCAAGTATATCCACTTCTACTTCAAATAAAATTAACAAGGATGCGGCATGAGAAATATAGCAACTAGACCCAATGGCAATAAAATTAATGGTAAGAGCTTTAATACTATCTTAGAAGAGATGATGAAGCTTACAAGTAGTGGTAATATTAAAGTAGCAAATAGGCACTGGAATATTCGCAAAAAGAGTGTATCAGTTAATGATATTAACTATAACAACAATCCTATAGGAGCATAAAATGGAAAAGTATCAAAGATACAGATTTGAACAAGCAGTTCAAGAGGTGAATGAAAGCTCAATATTATGGCTTAAAGATGAGTATAAAACAATACTAGAATCGAATAAACCTTATCAGAGTAAATGCGATTATATAGGGTACAGTATCAACTCAATTGATGAGAAGATAATTTTGTTGGATCAAGAAATCAAAGAGCTTCAAAGTTATAAACAGAAACTTAAAACCGCAAAAGAGCTAGCACTTATAACTGGTGCAGAGGTATTTGAGTCTTATGGTATATCTAAAATTGAAGGTGGTGGAATTAGTTCAATTACTGTTACTAAATCTTCATCAACAACTAAAACAGTTATTAAAGCTACCAACGAAGAGGAACTTATCAATGCAGGGTTTTATCGTAAAGTGATTGATGAGAAAGCAATACAAAGAGCTTATGAAGAGGATAACTATAAAGATTTAATACATAAGTATTGTGAAGTATCAACTATAACAGATACAAAGCCATCTAAAATCAAGGTTAATAAAAGAAGAGCTGTTAATAATACTGAATTAACATTAGAAAAGGTAGCATAATGGAAGAGTTACTTGAGATAAATAATAGCACTGGTGAGATTACTCTCACTGGTGACCCAAAAGATACAACAGCAATAAAAGAAACAAAAATAAAAGCACTCAAACTACTTACTCCCAATGACTTTGTTTTTATCAATGGTACTTGGGAAGCAAAAAGAGATGGACTCATTAAGATACTCTCATCACTTCCAATCTCCTACGCTTGGGAGATTAAAGAAAAACAGCTTACAGATACTTTTGCATCTATTACTGGTGTATTAACTATTTCAACGGGATCTATAACTAGACAAGCAGACTCAATAGGTATATGTGAGATGAGTGAACTCAAGGGTACTAAATCTTTGCACTTTATGGTAACAAGAGCTGAGACTAGAGCATTGAAGAGAAGTATTGAGGTTTTGTTTGGAAGTGTTATTAATTGGTATGTAGTTAAGTATTTAGTGTAATAGTCTCATAATAGTTTTAATATACTTTTGTAAGTTAAATAATAATAAACTTGTGGATAATTTACAAAAGGATTGAAATGAAAATAACGTTAGTAAGTTTAATAGTAATTGTTATTGGAGTGTTATTTAGTGGTTGTACTAGTTATCAGAAAAGTTCTTTCCCAGAGTTTAATTCTAAAGTATATCCAGTATACCCAAATGTTCATCCTTTAAATGAACCATATAAAGTTCCCCCTTTAAGTAACGGTAAATATAAAAGCATATTTATAATGAATGTAACTGCTGAAATTGAAAAAAAAAATGCGTATGTTAGTTCAAAATCAGAAATTATAGGAGACTATAATATTAAATTTAAAGATAATAAGTATTATCAAAGTTATATAGGTAATTTGACGAATCAAAGTACAAAAAGACATTTTAAAGCAAATATAAAAAATAATTCTGTATATGATGTTATTAATAATTCTGTAGACGTTGAAGTTAATGTAGATAGCAGTAGTAGTTATTTCACTAAGACAATGAAAAGTCAGTTAATAAAAGATATGAAATTATCCACGCAAAGGTTATTTTCAAATATTGGTAAAACTTTACAAAGTGGAGATATTATTAATAAAGGTTCATTTGAGCTATCAGGTGGAAATAAATCAATTCCTACAAAAGAGATAATTATAGGAACATCAAAGTATAAAGGCCAAGAAGTAATTGTTTCTTTAATTGAAAGTGAAAATTATGGAGAACGATCTCAGGGTGTTATAATGGATTCAAAGGCTAAAGGATTTAAACTTTACTCTAAAGATACATTTTTACCATTAAAAACTAAGATATATGGATTTATAGATATTTATCATTCAAGAATAGGTAATATGGAGATTGAGATAAGTATAAATGACTCTTTATTTTTAGATGGATTTGTATACGATGGCTTTGATTATTTTGACTATGATAAAAATGGCTATGGTAGGGATGGTTATGATAAAGATGGTTTCGATGGAGATAATTATCATAAAAAAACAAAAAGTAAATATGATGAAGATGGCTTTGATAGATATGGTTATGATAAATATGGAAAAAACAAAAACTTTTATATACTTCACCCTTCTGCTAAATTAGAAAATAGTAATTTAAAAAGAGCAGTTTTTGAAAAAGATGGTTATGATATATATGGTTTTAATGAAATGGGTGTACATCGAGACACAGGCATTATTTATGATAGTTCAGGGAAAAGGATGAAAGATTACTATGAATTAAAGGTGAAGAATCAATGAAAAAGATATTATAAGCCTATATCATCATCTAAATAATGAAAATCAAGGTGAAGAATCTATTCCTACATTTTATCTTCACAGAAAGCTTGAAAAGCCATACCATATTGATTTTGTATTTGCTTCTAAAAGTTTATTAACTGACAATACAAAATTATCTATCAAAGATAAACATGAGTGGTTAGAACATAGTGATCACATGCCAATAGAAATCATAATATAGCTACGACTTTTTACAAATTGACCTACGACCCATTATATATTGGACTTTATACAATAAATTTCACTGACAAAATTATGACAGAGATAGTTATTATTGAATTAGGTATGATATCTGCTTTACTATTGATAGTCTTAAGTTAAATGGGAGTAAATAGTGAGATAATGCATAGAAGTGAAGTCCCGAATGAAGTCCTATTCAAATCTTAAACAGTATTTCAAATTTTGTGATTGCTTATAAAGTCATTAATTAAAGGGATTGTAGATGGTGTCAGGAGAGAGACTTGAACTCTCGACCTCCGGCTTATGAGACCAGCGCTCTAGCCAGCTGAGCTACCCTGACATGGATATTATTTATTTGGCTAATTTATTGATTTAGTGGCAGAGAGTGGGGGATTCGAACCCCCGGAGGTGTGACCCTCGCCGGTTTTCAAAACCGGTACATTCGACCAACTCTGTCAACTCTCTACTGTTTGTAATATTTAGTGGTGCGAATGGTCGGAATTGAACCGACACTCCGAAACCGGAATTGGATTTTAAGTCCAACGCGTCTACCAATTCCGCCACACTCGCATGTATTTATAGTCAATAAAGACTAAAGGTATACAAATTAAGTTGTTCTCTTCTTAATTTGGACTGGAATTATAGCCATTAATTTTTTATATGTCAAGGCTTTTTTTGTAAAATATGAAAAATGTTTAAAATTTTTATATTAATCAAAATTAAACTATAATACAAAATATATTTTATAATTAATTTTAAGGATTGAGATGAGAAGTGATGAAGTAAAAAAGGGTCATTCAAGAGCACCACATAGATCATTATTCAGAGCTACTGGATTAAAAGATGAAGATTTTGATAAGCCATTTATTGGGGTGGCAAATTCTTTTATAGAAGTTATCCCTGGGCACTTTTTTTTAGATAAAGTTAGTGATATAATCAAAGAAGAGATTAAAGCTGCTGGTTGTGTACCATTTGAGTTTAACACTATTGGTGTTGATGATGGTATTGCTATGGGACATGATGGAATGTTGTTTTCTCTTCCAAGTAGAGAGATAATTGCTAATTCAATTGAAACAGTTATGAACGCACACAAATTTGATGCGATGATAGCTATTCCAAATTGTGATAAAATTGTTCCTGGTATGATTATGGGAGCTATTAGAGTAAATGTTCCTACAGTATTTGTATCTGGTGGACCTATGGCTAAAGGATATACTAAAGATGGTACTCCTATTGATTTAGCTACAGCATTTGAAGCGGTTGGTAAATATGAAGCTGGTGAGATTACTGAAGCTGAACTTACTGATATTGAGTGTAATGCCTGTCCAAGTGGAGGAAGCTGTTCTGGTATGTTTACAGCTAACTCTATGAATACTCTTATGGAAGCTATGGGTATAGCACTTCCAGGAAATGGAACTATTTTAGCTTTAACAAAACAAAGAGAAGAGCTTTATAGACAAGCTGCACGTAGAGTATGTGAACTAGCTAAATTAGAGTGGGAAGAGAAGCAAAAGTTTAATATGAAGAATATTCTAAATGAAAATGCAGTTAGAAATGCATTTGCTGTTGATATGGCTATGGGTGGATCATCTAATACAGTACTTCATATGCTTGCTATTGCAAAAGAAACAGGTGCAAACTTTGAACTTTCTGATATAAATGCAATTTCTAAAAAAGTATCTCATATTGCTAAAATATCTCCATCTTTAAGTACAGTACATATGCAAGATATTGATAAAGCTGGTGGAGTTAATGCCGTTATGCATGAGATGGATAAAAGAGGTGAAAATGGTGTGTTAATAGATAACCTTACTATTATGGGTGATACTATTAAACAAAGAATAGCAAATGCATCAATTACTGATACTAATATTATTCATACTATTGACAATCCATATTCTGAAGTTGGTGGATTGGCTATACTTTATGGTAACCTTGCAGAACAAGGTGCTGTTATAAAAACTGCTGGTATTACAGGTGATAGAGTATTCACTGGTACTGCTGTTTGTTTTGATGGTCAGCCTGAAGCTATAGAGGGTATTGTATCTGGAAAAGTAAAAGCTGGTGATGTTGTTGTTATTAGATATGAGGGTCCTAAAGGTGGTCCTGGTATGCAAGAGATGCTTGCTCCTACAAGTTTAATCATGGGTATGGGACTTGGAGATAAGGTTGCTCTTATTACTGATGGTAGGTTCTCAGGAGCAACTAGAGGAGCTTCTATTGGTCATGTATCTCCTGAAGCTGCTGAAGGTGGTATGATAGGATTACTTAAAGATGGTGATTCAATTCATATTGATGTTGACAAATATATTTTATCTGTTGATTTATCTGATGAAGAAGTTGCACGAAGAAAAGCCCAATTTACTCCAATAAAAAAAGAGATAAGTTCTTCTTGGTTAAAACAATATAGAGCACTTGTAACAAATGCTTCAAGTGGAGCTATTTTAAGAACAGATTTATTTTAATCTTAAAGACTCAGGTACATTAAAATTAACCTGAGTTTGATATATTAAAGAGTTTAGTTTTTCTAAAATAATAGGGTCTTTAATTCCCTCTTTTATTTTAGGAAGATTTTTTAACATAGGGGTAAATTTCTTTACTGCATTTGGTGGAATTTTTCGTCCATTTCTCATATGTACTTTAAGTTCTATAAATAAAAGTACTAACTCTTGTGAGCCAAGAAGAGCTGCATAAGTAACAGGTAATATTCCATAGTTATCTTCCATATTTATAACTTCTTTATCTAAACGATTTATTTTTTTTATCATTTTTTGGTTGTTATTCCAAACTGCATTGTGGATGATTGTTCTTCCCATATTTTCTTGTATTTTAAAGTTAAATCTTACCACTTTTGTTAATATATCAAATAGTACATCATCACATCTTGTTCCAACTATTTTGTGTAAAATAGTCCACCCTAAAACATCTTGGAAGTTATGATTTACTTTTTTACTAACTAGCCTACTTAAGTTGTCTTGAAATTTGATTTCAGGGTTATTATCCTCAAAAGCTTTTAGTACATATTCATAAAATATATTATGTCCTGCTTTATTTACTAAGTGTATATTTAGCCCATTGTTTATATATAGTCTAAATACTGCTCCATCATCATATAATAAAGGTGTAAAAAATAGTGGATTACCATTAGAGTCAAGAAAGTTTAAATCTTCTTTATTTTCTTTGAGCAACTCTTTTAATATGCCCATATATTGACCTTGAGCATTTATATTTTCTGTTACTCGTTCATCTTCAATAATTTTTTTATTATGGTTATGTAAAATTATTTCATTTAAAACTTCAAACATAGTTTGTCCTTTTAAGTTTTTAACTAAAGGACTAGCTCCATGCTTTAACATAAGAAGTAGTATATCCATACTTTCAATTCCTTGATAAACCACATCTAAAAGTGCTGTATGACCAAATTTATTTACAATATTTGGATCAACTCCTGTACTTAAAAGGAAGGCAACTAGTTCAAAATCTTTTACTCTAATAGCTTGAAATAATGGTGTTTCTTTATCATTATTAACAGCATCAACATCTCCACCATAAGTAACAATAAGTTTTGACATCTCTAAAAGAGCTTTTCTTCTTTGAACCTCTTCAACAGATAGTTTAGAAAAAGCATAGGTGAGTTCCATAAATATAGTATTTTCCATATCTACTTTACTATTTGCATTCATTCCACTTTTTAATGCAACTTCTAAAAGTTCTTTTGATTCTTCATCTTTTACTGCAACATCAAAAATAAATGTCTCACCTTTAGCATTTTGTATAGTTACATCAGCACCAGCTTCTATTAAAGTTTTTGCTAACTTTTTATTGTTAATAACTTCACTATGATGCATAATAGTATTAACGTTTGCATCTACATTGTTTAATTCTATTTTTGGTTCATCTAAAGATAATAAGTAATTAACAAATTGTTCATTTCCATAAGATAATGCATCAAATATAACATTTCTTTTATTTTTATCTGTAGAGTTTATATCTGATCCATAATCTATAAGTACTTTTGCTAATTCAGTCTGTCCTGTTACAACTAAATCTTGTAGAAGTATTCTTCCTTGTATATCTTTTTCATTTATATCTATAATTTCTTTATCAAGTATAGTTACTAATACTTCTTTATTCTCTTTTTCAATAGCTAGATGATGTGCTTGAAGTCTTTGATTATTTTCTAAAGTGATATCAATATTTTGTTTTAGTAACCACAAAGCAGCTTTTTGTTTTGATTTGCTAATACAATTATTTAAAAAACTATTACCTTTTTTATCTTTAAAATTAAGGTCAACTTTCCCATTTGATATTGCAGTCTTTAATAACTTTTCATCAAAGTTATCTTTATAAAGCTCTTCTTGAAATGATTTGTTTGTTGTAATTCTAGGTTTTATTATTTTCTTTAGCAATTTTTATAAACCCTTTTTTCATAGAACATTAAAGTCTCTTTTTACTTGTTCTATAACTTTTTTGAGTTTAGATATATCATTTGAGTCTTTTAAATCAACTAGTAATTTATCTAAGTTTTTTAACATTGGACTAAACTTTTTTATTGCTTGAGGTGCTATTTTAATACTACCACTTAAGTTTGAACCTATTCCTAAAAAGAATAGTACTAATTCTCTATTTCCTAAAAGTGCTGCATATGTAATAGGAAGTATTCCATACATATCTGTTATATTTATAGATTCAGGAGCAATATTATTTATTCTTTTTATAATATTTACCTTATCACTCCATACAGCATTATGAATAACACTTCTTCCTAGTTTATCAGTTATTGTATAGTCAAATAGAGTTATTTTAGTTAATATATTGAAAAGTTTTTCATTACATTTTGTTCCAACTATTTTATGTAAAATAGTCCAACCTAAAGCATCTTGGTAGTTTTTATCAACTTTTGCACTTACTAAACTACTAATATTATTTTGAAAGCTTTTACAAGCTTTTGGTGAATCATCATTGTCTTCAAATACTTTAAGAACATATTCAAAAAATAAACTATGATTAGCTTGGTTTTTCATATGAACATCAACATCGTTACTTATATATAATTTAAAAAGATGAAAATGATCATATAGTAAAGGTTTGAAAAATAGTGGATCTCCTTTAGAATCAAGGTAATCTAACTCTTCTTCATTTTTTTCAAGTAATTCTTTTAGTATAGATATATATTGGCCATTTTTATCTATTTTTTTCAAAATAGTTTCATCTGTGATTAGTTTTGTTCCATAATCATGAAGAATCAAGTCATTTAAAATTTCATAGATACATTTACCATGTTTATTTTTAATTGTTGGATTAATTTTATATGTAATAAGTAACAATATTAAATCTAAACTACTAACACCATCATATATAACTTCTTCAAGTACTGTTTGTCCACTATTATTTTGAATATTTGGGTCAATTCCACCTTCAAGTAAAAATGAACAAAGTTCAAAGTCTCTTAATCTAATAGCGTTGAATAGTCCTGTTTCATTGTTATCCTCAACAGCATTTATATCTCCACCATATTTAAGCATTTTTCTAGCAGTTTTTAATAAGCTTTCTCTTTTAAGTTGTTCTTTTTCTGAAAGATTTGATGATATTGCTATAAGTTCCATCATAATGGTATTTTCACTTACAGTTTTAGAATTTACATTTGCTCCATGTCTTAATGCTATATCAATAACACTTTCAGCCACATCACCTCTTAGAGCTGTATTCATAAGATATGATTCACCATTTTTTACTTTTATAGTTGGATCAATACCTGCTATTAGAAGATCTTTTGCAATAGAGTCATTTTTTAATACTTCAGGGTGTTGCATAAGTGTATTTCCACTCTCATCAACATAGTTTAAATCAATATTTTCTAAAGATAATAAATATCGAATAAATGGTTGATCTCCAAATGATAAAGCATCATAGAGTACATTTCTTCCATTATTGTCAACATTATTTATATCTGCTCCATATTGAATAAGTACTTTTGCCATTTTGTTGTTTCCCCATACTACAACATTTTGTAAAAGACTTCTTCCATCAATATCTTTTTGGTTTACATCAATTTTTCCTAAATCAAGTAAACCTTTAACAATAGGTAAACTATTTTTTTCAATAGCTATATTTATAGCCGTTTTACCATCATCATTTTTTATGCTTATATCAGCACCTTTTTTGATTAACCATTCAGCAGATTTATATCTTGTTTCTTTAATACATTTTGTTAAATAAGTATTACCTTTTTTATCTTTATGGTTTATATCAATTAGTTCAGATTTTAGAGCATTTTCTAACCATTTTTCATCAAATTCTTTTTTTAATATTTCATATAAAAAGTTTTCATGAGTATGTTCTTTTTTAAAAAGCCCCTTTATCATTTTATACTCCAATCTAATTCTTGATCCCAATACATTGGTACTACATTTTCAGTTTTACTTTCATATATTTTTGGTACTTTAAAACTCTTTTTTTCTAAAGTAATAGTTTTTGAAGAAGCTGGTATATTATATATATTACAAGCATTATCACTTATGAACTTTTGTAAGTTTTCTAGTTTATTATGTTTTTCAAATAGTTGAGTTAAAACTTGTAGAGCAATTGGTGCAGTGAATACTCCTGCAGCACAACCACAAGACTCTTTTGCATGTTTAGGGTGAGGTGCACTATCACTTCCAAACATAACATTTGGGTGGCCATTTAAAGCAACTTCTAGTAAAGCGTCTCTATCTATGGGTTTTTTAGCAATAGGTTTACAAAATAGATGTGGTTGAAGCATACCACCTGCTACATCATCTAGAGTTATTAGTAGATGATGTAAAGTTATAGTTGCATATAAGTTATCATATTTATGAAGTAATTCTACAGCATCTTTTGTTGTTATATGTTCCATAATAATTTTTAGTTTTGGAAATACTTTTGCTAAGCTTTCATATACACTCATAAACTCTTTTTCTCTATCCATTACAAAACCATTGGTTTCTCCATGAACACAAAGTGGTATATTTAATTCACTCATTGCATTTAGTGTAGGAGCAAGAGTCACTGTATCTATAGATTCAACACCACCTTGACTATTTGTTGTTATTCCTGCTGGATATAATTTAATTGCTGTGATTTCATCTCTGATACTTTCTAAAAACTCTTTAGTATAAGGTTTAAAAAATAGCGTCATAAATGGAGTGAAATTATTTCTTTCATCAATTGAATTTAGGATTCTTTTTTTGTATTGTACTACTGCTTCTTTTGTATCAACAGGAGGTACAAGGTTTGGCATTATAATTGCACCAGCAAATGTCTCTGCACTAAGTGGCGCAACAAGTTTTAGCATATCGTCATCTCTTAGATGAAGATGCATATCAAAGGGGCTATTTAATACAATATGATCCATAGTTTTTTTATTCCTAATTGATTGAGATAAGTAATTAGTATAGCTAAAATTTGATTATAAATTACATAATAAGAAATTGTAGTTTAAAAAAAAGTGGGGTAAAAGTATTAAAATTAACTAGCTTCTAAAATATCTTTAGAGTTTTTTACAATTATTATTTTATTTTCTATATCAACTTTTACTATATAATTATCTAAATAAGGTAATAAAAATTGATTTGAGAGTTTTTGTTTTTTTAGTTCATCTGTGGTATTTACAACTAAATAATCACAAGATGGTAACCTTTGTATATCCACAACTTTACCTAGAATTTCTTCATTTTCGATAATTTGTGTATCCATTAAGTCAAACCAAAAGAACTCTTTTTCTTTTAATTGGCATTGCTTTTTTGTATCTTCAATAGTAACAAATAATAGTCTATTTGTAAGTTTTTTAGCTAAATCAATATTATTGATTCCTACAAATTTTATAGTATTATTTTTAGAATTAAAGCTTTCTACTATAAGTTCTTGTTTTTTATCTGTAATAAATTTTGAATTTTCTTTGAATTGTTCAGGAAAGTCTGATTCTATATGAATTTTTTGTTCACCTTTTAGGCCAACTGCACGTCCAAGTTTTGCAACATAAATATCATTCATATTATATCTTCTTTAGGTAATTTATTTTAAATTTATATTTAGAATTGTCTTAATAATATCTTTAAAAAAAGTAATTTACTCTAGTAATAAAACTAGAATAAATTACTTTTTAGTGAGAAATTACTTGAATTTTATAAGATATACCATCTTTTGCTTTACAACCATTAAGAATAGTTTTAATAGCATTGATCATATTTCCGTTTTTTCCAATAAGTTTTCCAACATCGCTAGTATTTGCAATAATTGTTATCTCATAAAAAGATTCATTAATCTCTTCTATTTCAACATTAATATCTTCAGGATGATTGACAATCATCTTAGCATATGTAGAAACAAATTCTGTTAACATAATAGATTATTTTTTAGCTGTAAGCTTTGCAACTTTTTCACTTGGTTGAGCACCAACACTTAACCAATAATCAAGTCTTTCTTGATCAAATTTTAATTCTTTTGGCTCTGATACTGGGTTGTAGTAACCAATTGATTCAATCCATCCTGAATCTCTTCTTTTTCTACTATCTGTTACAACGATTCTGTAAAATGGTTTTTTGTTTCTTCCCATTCTTGTAAGTCTAATTACTGTCATTTTAATTCCTTTTGTTTTTTTCTTTATTTAACTTTTATGTTAAGTGCTAAATATTAAAATATAATATTTAGCACTTAACACATTGTGATAATACTATCTAGGTATTTGTGGCATTCCGCCTTGTCCCATTTGAGACATCATTTTTTGCATATCTTTCATGCCACCTTTTCCTGACATTTTTTTAGCCATTTTTGCAGCATTTTTAAATTGTTTAAGTATTTTATTTACTTGTACTTCAGATAAACCAGCCCCACTAGCAAGTCTTCTTTTTCTAGATATGTTTATAATACTTGGCATTTCTCTTTCTTTATGAGTCATTGATGATATAAGGGCTTTTATTCTAACTATTTCACCTGAACTTTCTAAGTCCATATCTTTTAGTTGATTTGCCATGTTACCCATACCTGGAATCATACCAAGAAGTGATTTCATACTTCCTAGTTTTTTCATCATGTCAAGTTGTTCTAAAAAGTCATTAAAGTTAAATTCACCTTTTTTAATCTTTTTAGTTACCTCTTTGGCTTTTTTCTCATCAATTACTGAAGCTGCTTTTTCAGATAAACCTTCAATATCTCCAGTACCCATAAGTCTTGATACAATTCTATCAGGAATAAATGGTTCAATATCTGGCATTTTTTCACCAATACCGATAAATCTAAGTGGTACATTTACTTGATGTGCAATAGATATAGCAACACCACCTTTTGTATCACCATCATATTTTGATAGAATAACACCATCTATTCCAATTTGTTCTTTGAAAGATGTAGCTGTTTTAGTAGCATCGTGTCCTGTTAATGAATCCGCAACATAAAATATTTCATCAGGTTCAATAGCATCTTTAACACTTTTAAGTTCACTCATTAACTCTTCATCAATTGCTAGACGACCAGCTGTATCTATAAATAATACATCATAAAGTTCTGCTTGAGCTTTTTTCTTTGCATTTAAAGCGATTTTAACAGGGTTTGTTTCATTTTCTTCAAAATAAACATCAACTTCTATTTGAGCTCCAATTTGCTTTAGTTGTTCAACTGCAGCTAATCTTTGTAAATCAGCAGCAGCAACTAAAACTTTTTTGTTTCTCATTTTTAAATAGTTAGCTAGTTTACCGGTTGTTGTTGTTTTACCACTACCTTGAAGACCAGTCATAAGTATAGTTGTTACAGGAGATTTATTGCTATAAACAAAACCTTGATTTCCGGTTGTTGTTAATATATTTGTAAGGGAAGTTCTTAGTGCTTTTAGAAAAGAATCTTGACCGATTCCATTCGCTTTTGTTTCTAATTCTATTTTGGTTAAAAGCTCTTTCGTTGTTTTATGATGTACATCAGATTTAAGTAAAGATTTTTTTAATTCAGTTATTGCTCTTTTTAGTGCAGCTGCATCATCTTTGTGCCTAATTTTTCCAACAACAGATTTGAATGAACTGGTTAATGATTCAAACACTTATTTCCCCTATAAATTTTAAAGTTTGGGATTATATATGCTTTTTTATAAATATAAGCTTAAGGCAAAATAGGTGATTTATTTAAAGTAAAGGCTTTATATCACCTCTAATATGTTTAAATTAAGATTTAATTAAGCTTTATTTTCAATAGATATTTCAAATGTAGCTCCATTTGAAGTGTTATATACATCTATTGTAGCACCTACTTTATCGATGATTTGTTTTGACATATATAGACCTACTCCTGTACCTTTTTTATCACCTTTTGTTGTAAAATGTGGTTCAAAAATATGTTTTATTACATTAGAGGGGATTCCTCCTGCATTGTCTGAAATTCTTAGTTTTATTTTAGTCATTGTTTTTTCAATATCAAAAGATATTTTTCTATTTTTGGTATCATTTTCAATAAAAGCATCTTTTGCATTATTTATTATGTTTATGATTACATGTTTAAATTCACTTGAATATACCTCTACTATAGAGTTAGTATCTCCTGTGATATTGGTTTGTATTGTATTTTTGATTAACTCATCTTTAATTAAAAGTATTGAAGAGTCTAATAGTTCTTTTAATAATATCTTCTCAAGTTGTGAGTTTGGTCTAAAAAATGTTCTAAATTCATCTATTGTATTAATTAGATGGTCAATTTGACTATTACTATTATGTATTGTTTCTATAATTCTTTCATTTGTTAGAGTATCATATTCTATATCCATCTCTAAAGTTTGTAGTTTCATTTTTATTATACTAATAGGTTGAACCCACTGGTGACCAATAGAATCTATCATCTCTCCCATTGCTGCCATTTTTGATTGTTGAGATAATAGTCTATCTTTAACAATTAGGTTTTCTACAGCACTATCTACTTCTTTTTGTAAATTATTATTTAAGTATTCGAGTTTTAATTTATCCTCAAGACAGTTAATAACAGCTATAAAAGCATCTTTTGAAGGAAGAAGAGTCAATGAAAACTCTAGATGTATAATTTTTTTTGATTTTGAGATAAACTCTATTCTTTCTTTTGAAACAGATCCTTCGTCATAAGCTGTTTTAAATATTTGTTTTAAGTTATCTAATTGGTCTATTAAAACTAAATTGTAACAACTAAGTTTTCTAAATTCAGATATAGAATAACCTAAAACTTTAATATACATTTGATTTATTTTTAAAAATTTTCCATCTAAATCTACTAAAGCAATACCACTTTCAGCCTCTTTTAGTACAGTGGATAATTCTTTATTGCTTTTAGCTATTTTTTTATTGGTTTCATCAACGTCTTTTTTATGTTTTAATTCTACATAGATAAACATAAGTACGATTGATAGTAGTAGCAGTGATATTATTAGTGCTATATAAAAGTTATTGGTTTTATTGTGTATATATACTGATTTACTTTTAATTATTAACATACCAATTGTTTTATTTGTAATTGGGTTATTTACTTTAATAAAAGTTAATATTTTTTTATTAGTTATGTCATATATGGAAAAAGCTTTTTTACTACTATGAAATTTCTTTAAAACTTTATCTGTAGTATCTTTTGATATGAATTCTTTTTTATATAGATTTTTATAAGTGGCTATTTTATTAAAAATCTTTTTTTTCATATAAAATTTAGGAAAAGCTGATGGGATGTAGTTTCCTTTTTCATTATCAAAAAGTTTTTTTATCTACAGTATCTTTAAGCACTAAATAGTTTTGCAATTTACATTATAGTTTTTTTATAATTTCTAAACTCATTGCTAAAGTACTAAATGATATTTCAACGCTACCTAAATGTTTGCCTTTATCAAAAACAGGAAATACAAATCTATATCCATTATATATTCTACCTTCTTCAAATCCGTCAACTGGTTTTTTGTTTTTATTTACATATTTAACAGTATTTCTAATATTACTTAAATTATCTCCAAATTTATTTGGTCTATGAAATCTCAAAAAGCTTTCATTGTTTTTTAGATGAAAGTGTAGTTGTTTTAGATTATATTTTTCTAGCATTTTATAAGTTGATTTTAGATGATTATATAATTCATCTCTAGCTTTATCTTTATCTTTTGTATATGCTTTTTTAAATATAGCAATTGTTTTAGGGGTATTTATCTGAGTTGTAAAAATTAGATTAGATATTTTTTTTGAATTATTATATATAAC
>LLEK01000005.1_pt1 | contig 64348 bp, 65 predicted proteins | sample 595821 | NCBI WGS metagenome assembly LLEK01 (sample SAMN02919311, study PRJNA255460) | bioreactor metagenome | biome: chemostat; feature: culture 2011_25.1; material: sediment; isolation source: day79 25degC chemostat 2011 inoculated with Wadden Sea sediment taken from... | place: Germany: Bremen ...
AAAAAAACTTTTCTAAAGCGATTAAATATGCTAAAAAAAGTGGAATATGTACTGGAGGTCAATATACAATAAGACCATATAAAGAAGTTATAAATAAAAAGATTATTGAACAATATAGTTCATATATAAATTTTAATTGTAAGTTTAAAGATAATAATAAATATGAAAAACTATTAAGTAAAATTAAAAAACTAGATACAAAACTTACACAAAATAGAATAAACTATACAGCAGATGAAACTTCTTTAAACAAAGCAAAATCGAAACTTGAAAATGAAGCTATAATTTTTGCAAAAGAGTATAAAAATAATCTAAATAAACATTTTAAAGATTGCTCTATAAAAGAGATAAATTTTAATCAAAATTATAACAAACCAGTTATGTATAGAGAGATGGCTTTAAAATCTGTACAACAAGATACAACAGTATCAAATCCAGTTAATAATAGAATAGAATTTAATCTAAATGTAAATTATATTTTTACTTGTAAACAATTGTAGAGTATTTTTATAAAATAGGTTTGAGAGGTAACCTATATTACATTATTTTGCTAAAAAAAATTTAGCATCATTTTTACTTAGTCCAGATTTTGAACAAGCAATTTCAAATTTCTCATTTGATTTTAAAAGTCTTATAAAAACTTCTAATTTTTTTTCTTTTGAAATATCTTTAATTGACATTTTTTCTCCTTATTTTAATATTTACTAACGAGGCAAACTTTTCCTTATATTTAGGAAAATAAGTAGAGTATAGAAAAACTTTTATTGTTAAATAAAAATTGGTTGCGGAAACTGGATTTGAACCAGTGACCTTCGGGTTATGAGCCCGACGAGCTACCAAGCTGCTCTATTCCGCGATACGATTAGTTTGTTTAATAACTATAGAAAGAGTGGATGGGGTAGAGGGATTCGAACCCCCGAATAGTAGCACCAAAAGCTACGGCCTTACCGCTTGGCGATACCCCAATCTTTTTAAGTGGCAGAATTATAGTAAAAAAATCAATATTTGTCAAGGGTATTTTTGAAAATATTTTAAATTTTATATATTTTATAAACTTTAAGCACTATAAGGGCAAAATTTCAAAATATATTATAATAAAGTACAAAATTTGGAGAAATTAATGCCAGCTATCAATAGAGTTAAAGAAGCTATAGAAGAGATAAAAAAAGGAAATATGGTAATCATGCTTGATGATGAAGATCGAGAAAATGAGGGGGATCTTGTATATGCTGCTGCTTTAAGTGATGACCAAAAAGTAAACTTTATGGCTACTCATGCAAAAGGTTTAATTTGTGTTGCAGTATCAAAAGAAACAGCAAATAGACTTGACCTTAATCCAATGGTTGCAAGTAATACTTCATCTTATGAAACAGCTTTTACAGTTTCTGTTGATTGTGCAAAAGCAAGTACAGGAATAAGTGCTCAAGAAAGAGATGACACTATTAGAATACTTGCTAACCCTATTAGTAAAAATGATGAGTTAGTAAGACCTGGTCATATATTTCCACTTATTGCAAAAGATGGTGGTGTGTTAGAAAGAACAGGACACACAGAAGGTAGTATTGATCTTTGTAAATTAGCTGGTCTTGCAGGAGAAGCTGTGATTTGTGAGATCATGAAAGAAGATGGTACTATGGCTAGACGAGATGATCTTGATATATTTGCAGGTAAACATAATATGAAACAAGTATATATATCTGATTTAGTTGAATATAGAATGGCTAATGAATCTTTAGTTAATGAAATATCATCTGAGCAAACAACTTTTTTTAATACTACAGTACAAAAAAGAATCTTCAAAGATCATAGAGATAATGAACATACAATTATACAGTTTGGGGAAATAAAAGAAACAAGCTTAGTTAAATTTCATACTGTAAAAGAGGATATAAACTTATTTTTAAATGATGAGAAACTAAACTCTATGTTAAAAGCTATAAACTTTTTACAAAGCAAAGGTGGCGTTTTAATATTTTTAAATAGTAAACACGAAAACCAAGAAACAATGAAAGATTTTGGTATTGGTGCACAGATATTAAATGAATTAGGTATCAAAGAGATAAAACTACTAACAAGTGGTGGGAAACACTCTTTTGTAGGTATTACTGGATTTGGTTTAAATATAAAAGAGGAAATCCAAATATCTTAAAAGCTTTACTTTGCTTTAAAAAGTAATAATAAAACAGGCAATAGTAAAAGATCTGCTACTATTGCCATAAACATAGCTATCATAGTTAGTAATCCAAAATAAATAGTAGGTATAAAGTTAGATAAAACTAATATAGAAAAACCTATCATAATAATTGTCGATGTATAAAACATAGCTGTACCTATACTTTTATGAGCATTATTAATTGATGATACTAAATCACCACTTTGTTTACACTCTAGTCTAAATCTATGTATATAATGTATTGTATCATCCACTGCTATTCCTATACTAATAGCGGCTATTGTTATTGTCATCATATCAAGAGGAATATTCATCCAACCCATAAACCCAAATATAACTCCAACAGGTATAGTATTTGCTATTATTGCTATTATTGCTATTTTTAGATTTTTAAAAAGAAGTAAAAACATAACAAATAAAATCAAAATCACTAAACCAATAGTTTTAATTTGAGAATCAAATAATGATTGCAACATATTATTATATATCACTAAAAGGTTTGATACCTTATACTCTTCATAATCACTATTAACAATCTTTTTTAAATCTTTATCTATTTGTTTAAGTAATTCATTTCTTTTTAAACCATCTTGACTATCAATAATTCTTGTACTAATTCTTGCTGTGTTATTTTGAATATCTACATATGGATTTAGTATTATATCTTTATACTTTTTGGGTAATTCTTTACTCATTAAAGCTAAAGTTAGTCCATCTAATTCTTGATTCTCATTTAAAGCTTTTCCAATTTCAAGTATAGTGGCTAATGATAAAACTTTTCCTACTGGTTTTAATGAATCTAAATAATTATGAACTTGTTTTATCTTATCCATTTTATTTTTTGTAAACCAATACTTATCTTTATCTTCTTGAGTCTCTTCAAATTCATCAGCAAAACTATCTAAGTCATCATTAGTTTGCTCTGTAATTGTTTTTATAGATTCTATCTCATCACTATTTTCTTTAAAAGTTAAAACTACATCTAAAGGTGTTGTACCACCAAGTTTTTTATCAATTAGTTTCATACCTTGATATATTTGTGTATCTTGTTTAAAATAATCAATAAAACTATTTTCAACTCTTAATTTAGTAGCACCTGATATTGAGAATATTATTATAAGTATTGTAAATAGCAATATAGTTTTTTTATAGTTTAGTGCTATTTTAGCAACTTTTGAAGTAAAAGGTTTATCTACTTTTTTAATATCTCTTATCTTACTTTTTTTAAAGAAAAACAATGTCACAGGAAAAAGAATAAATGTCATAATAAGAGATACAACAATACCAACACTCATCATCCAACCAAAATTTATAACAGGAAGTATTCCACTATAAACTAAAGAACTAAATCCAGCAATTGTAGTTATAACAACAAAAAATGATGGTTTTGACATAGCTAAAGTTGTATTTATTAATAACTCTTTTTGTGTAGCTTCTGGATATAAGTTTAATAGCTCTTTATATTTTATAATTAAGTGTACAACTAATGACATATTCATAATAAGTTGTAAAGATACAAAGTTTGAAGATATAACAGTTATCTCCCAACCAAATAACCCTAAAAAACCACCAGTAATAATAATAGACACACTACATATAAAAAGTGGTATAATAACCCATCTAATCTCTCTAAATAAAACATATAAAACAATAATAAGTAAAATAACAATAACCATTCCAAAAGTACTTAAATCACTTTTTACAAACTCTACCATATCATCTGCAATCATATTAGCTCCACCTAAATGAAGCTTTGCATCTGTTTTACTTTCAAAATCTTTTAATATAGCCCTAATATCTAAAATAAGATTATGATTTTGCTCTCTTGATATATTTCGATAAGTTTTTAATTCATTTTTTGCTTTTAAAAAAGCTACTTTTTGCTCTTTTGTTAATACTTTTTCTTTTTTTAGCTTTAAATATTTATCTCTATTATTTATAAGTGTAAAGTATTTTCCGTCTCTTTTAAGATTTACCATCAGTGCTGTTGTTTTAAAATCAGCACTCACAAGATTTTGCTTATATATAGCACTTGTTAAAAACTCTTGTTTTGCAAGATTTTTATCTATACCATCACTTTGTATCGTTTTTATTCCCTTAATTAATTCACTTATTGGTTTAGGAGGAGATTGTAATAAAGGAACATTTATAATAGAGGTTATTGAATCTATATTTTTTAATTGTAATATTTTTTCTGAGAGTTCTTTTATATTTTGAATATTTTTATCATTTAATAAGTCATCTTTTATAGTATATGTAACTACTAGAAAATCTGGTGCTGCAAATCGTTTACCAATTTTTCTTGTAAATTCTAAATCTTTATCACCTTCAAGAAGAAGAGTTTCAGAACTTGCATCTATCTCTAACTTTATAGCAAAAGTTATCATAATAGCCATAAATATTGTAACAACAGTTAAAAATATTTTTGGGTATTTTAAAAGATACCTTTTGTAAAAAGCTGTAAGCATATTATTTTGCTAGTTGTACCATTAAATCATCAATTGATTTGCTTTTTAAAAACTCTTTAAATTGAGCTCTATCTGTTTTAAGTATACTAACACCAAGAATAACAGCATCATATATTAGCCACTTTTCTTTACCATTTTTAATTTTACTTGGTTTATAGTATTTATATGAAACTTCAAATTTTTTATCAGCACTAATTAGATTTGTCACCATCTCTATTCTATTTTTTTTAGGTTGTTTTATACTAGTTATTTCAATCTTTTGACCTCCATAACTATCTAATTTTGAAGAATAAGATTTTTTCATTCTATCAACATAAAGAGTGATAAATTTTTCTTGATTTTCTTTTGCTAAACTTTTCCATGCTTTACCAAGACTTAGTTTTGCCATAAGTTCAAAATCAAAAGTGGGGTTAAGTAGATTTACAATTTTATTATTTCTTTGCTCTTTTGATAAGTTTTTATTTTGAACTATTAAAATAACCTCATCAATTTTTTTCATAAAATTACTTTTTATATCGTCTTGTTCATTTGCCATTAAATTTTGTGAAAATAAAAATATACTAAATATAACTATAAATAGTTTTTTCATATCTACTCCTTTATCTCTTGAATTCTACGTTGTTCATAAACATCTCTTAAATATGGATATAAATCTATTGCATCTTCTTTTAGTTTTTTATATTGTCCACAAGTTAAAGATGTGTTATTAACTATTTGTAAAGCCTTTAGACCTAAAGATTCACTACTACTATCAGTAAGGTTAAAGCCTCTATTTTCATAATAATCAACTGGGTTTAATAATGAATTTGGATACATACTAATAGTATCTCTTAAATTAGAGGGACCAAAAAATGGTAAAACAATATGAGGACCTGTTCCAACTCCCCAAACTCCAAGTGTTTGACCAAAATCTTCATTATGAGGATTTAAATTAAAAGCATCTTTTGCTTGGTCACTCATACCCAAAAAACCAACTGTTGAGTTTATTAAAAATCTTCCTGTTTCATCTACAGCGTTAGAAAACTTTCCTTGTAATATATTATTTACAAATCTTATAGGGTACATAATATTATGAAAAAAGTTATTAACACCAACTCTCAATTCTTTATTTACAACTTTTTTGTATCCCTTTGCAACAGGAGATAAAACATAAGTATAAACATCATCATTAAAACTTGTCATTATTCTATTATAACCATTTAAAGGATCAATTTTTTCTTTAACTTTCATCTCATCATTAAATTCATCAAGAAACTCTTCTTCACTTACAGATATAGTAGAATCATTAGCAACATCTACTTTTTTTGTACTACAGCCACTAAATAAAATTACAAATATAAATAAAAAACTATAAATATATCTCATACCAATTACCCCACTCTAAAAGTTTTTTAGTTTTACAAATTTGTGTTAAAAAACACTTTTCACACTCTGGTTTTATAGCTTTACATATATACCTACCAAATAAAACCATTGCTTGATGAAAAATATGTAAATCATCTTTTAACTTTTTTACAAGTTGAACTTCTGTTTGTTCTACTGTTTTAGCATCACTCAGTCCAAGTCTATGAGATACTCTAAATACATGAGTATCAACAGCCATCAAATTTGCACCATCTGCTTCTATTAAAAAAACATTAGCTGTTTTGTTTCCAACACCTGCAAGTTTTATAAGCTGTTTTGTATCATGTGGTATTTCTCCATCATGTAAGTCTTCTACACTTTTTGCCATAGCAATAATATTTTTTGCTTTATTATTAAAAAAACTACAGGTATTTAATAAGGCTTTTACATCTTCTAAATCAGCCTTTGATAGTTCTTGTGTTGATGGATACTTTTCAAAAAGTGCTGGTGTTATTATATTTACCCTTTTATCGGTACATTGAGCAGATAATATTATAGCAATTAGAAGCTCATAATCATTTTTATATTCTAATTCTGTAACTGCATTATCATAATTTTTAATAAATTGTTCTTTTATAAATTCTATATCTTTTTTAGTTGCTTTTTTCATTGGGTTATAATTATAACTAAAGTTAACTTTTTATTTTAGTATTTTTTTTATAATTATTAAAGCAAGTTTCAATGCTTTTGCTCTATGTCCAATATCTTTTTTTATATTTTCATCTAAAGTCCCCAATGTTTCACCATGCCCTTTTGGTATAAATAAAGGGTCATACCCAAATCCACCATCACCAATTTGCTCATCTATAACATCTCCATACATCCAACCATGAGTTGTATAAATATTATTTTTATATCCAATGGCTAAACAAGCCGTATAATACCCTTGTGTCCTTTTTATCTCTTTATCTTTTAGTTTTTTGATTAGCTTTTCATTATTTTGTTTATCTGTTGCATCTGTTCCTGCATATCTAGCACTATATATATTTGGTTCATTATTTAATAGAGGAACTGTTATACCACTATCATCTGCTATTACTATATAATTACTTTTATAATCAATTTGTCGTAATTTATCAACAACTGCTTTTACTTTTATTATTGCATTTTCTTTAAAGCTATTTCCATCTTCAATTATTTCAAAACTACCTGTTATATCACTATATGGTATAACATCATATTGTGGTAGTATTTTTTTTATCTCTTTTATTTTTCCATTATTTGATGAAGCAAGTATTATTTTATAATTTAAGTCCATTATAACCCTATTCTAAATTTAATTTTAAAATATTAACATAAAAAATTTACATTTATTCCACTTTACACTTTTTTGGATATAATCCTCAAAATTTAAATTCAAAAGGTTTTTTATAATGTTAAAAACTATTATGCCACTAAGTCTTATTATCTCTTTTAGATTTCTAGGACTCTTTATTGTATTACCTCTTATCTCTATTTATGCTCTTAGTCTTCCAGGAGCAACTACAACATTAGTTGGTATAGTAATAGGTGGTTATGCAATAACTCAGATGATATTTCAAGTTCCTTTTGGAATAATGAGTGATAAACTAGGTAGGAAAGGGACTATTATAATGGGCCTATTGCTATTTGCAATTGGATCAATTATTTGTGCCTTATCAACTGATATATTAACACTTCTTTTAGGTAGGTTTCTTCAAGGTGCTGGAGCTATTGGAGCAGTTGTAACAGCGATGATAAGTGACCTTGTAAGGGAAGAACAAAGACCAAAAGCTATGGCATTAATGGGTGGAAGTATTGCTGCTAGTTTTGCTTTAGCTATGCTTTTAGGACCTTTAGTTGGAGCGTATGCAGGTATTCATGTTTTATTTTGGTTTACTGCATTTTTAGCTCTTGCTTCTATATATATTTTAGTAAAACTTGTTCCAAATCCTCCACATGTTGCACATACTTACCATAATACAAACAAACTATCTTTTTTAAAACATCCTGAATTAATAAAAATGAATATAACAAACTTTTTACAAAAAGGGATGATGACATTTACATTTATGATAATACCTATTATACTTACTAAAAATTTTGGATGGGAATTAACTGACTTATGGAAAATCTATCTTCCCTCTTTAATAGCTGGTATTATAGCTATGGGACCAGCTGCTGCTTTATCAGAAAAGAAAGGGATATATAAACAAATACTTTTAATAGGTATTACATTTTTTGCTTTATCTTTTGCATTTATTGGAAATGCTACATCTCAAACTATATTTTTAATTGGTGTCGTTATATTTTTTATTGGATTTAATATGCATGAACCAATTATGCAAAGCCTTACAACAAAATATGTAAAAGTTCATGAAAAAGGTAAAGTACTAGGAGTATTTAACTCTTTTGGATATTTAGGAACTTTTATAGGTGGATTTGTTGGTGGTGTTTACTTAAAAGAGGTAGATGGTAGTTTTATGGGAAGTTTATATGATATATCTTTAGTTATTGTAGTTGTATCTGTTATTTGGTTCTTATTACTTTTAACTTTACCAAATCCACTAAAGAAAAAACTTATATATCTAAACCTTGATGAAACATCAAAAGAAAATCATAATAAACTAGACCTTAATAACGGTATTGATGAATGGTATATAAACAATACAGAAAATATTATAATTATAAAATATGATGAAGATAAAACAAATGAAGAAGCGATTAAAAGCACTTTAAAGTAGATATTAATATTTCATTAATATCTATTGAATATAATTAAAAAAATTTAAGGTTCCATATATAGATGTTTGAAAAGTTTTTAAGATTTTTTGTTGATAATTCGAGAATGAACTATGTTTTATTCTTCCTAATTTTCGCTATGGGTATTTGGTCATATAATAAAATGCCAAAAGAGATATTTCCAAATTTTGATTTAGATATGGTTTCTATTAAAGGTGCTTATACTGGTGCAAGTGTTGATATACTTGATAAAATGGCAGTTACCGAAATAGAAGACAATGTAAAATCTCTAGAAGGTGTAATAGAAACTACGACCATTATAAGCCCCGGTAAATTTACAATTGTATTAGAATTACAAAAAGGTAAAGATAGATATAACATGGCTGATAAAGTTAAAGATGCTGTATCTTTAACTAAAAGTAATCTTCCAAGTGATATGGATGAACCAACAGTAAATGTAATTGAAAGAAGTCGTGAACTTATAAATATATCACTTACATCAAAAGTTTTAGCTGTTGATGATATGAAAAAATTTGCTGATGGTTTTAAAAGTAAACTATTAACTATTAGTGGAATTAGTGAAGTTACTATTTTTGGAGATAGTGATAAATATTATGAGATACTTTTAGATGATAAAAAACTTGAAGCATATAATATAGACAAAAATGAACTTTTTAATACAATCAGTTCTTTATCATATATTTTTCCTATAGGGAAAATTGAAGGGATTAATAAACACTATTATATCTCTACATATAATGGTGCTAAATCTGCTAATGAATTAGCAAATACACTTATTAAATTATCAAATGGTAGTGTATATCTAAGAGATATAGCTATTATTAAAAAAAGATATGAAGATTCTACTACACTTTACTCATTTAATGGTAAAAATGCTTTATCTCTTGCTATAGCACAATTAGATACGGCTGATGCTATAAAAATATCACAAGATATAAATAAACTTATTCAAAAAGTTCAACCAAAACAAACAGATATAGATATAAGCATAAGTGATGACAATAGTGAGAGAATTAAAGAAAGACTAGATATTGTAGGTTCAAATATAACTATAGGGATAATTTTTATAGTACTTCTTGTTTGGCTTTTAATAAATGCCAGAATGTCTTTTATTATATTTATAGGTATCCCTACATCTTTTGTTATCTCTGCAATTTATATGTACCTTTTAGGGTATACCATAAATATGATATCACTTGTTGGTGTTTTAATTGCTATTGGTATAGTAGTTGATGATGCTATTGTTGTAAGTGAAAATATTCAACAACATATTGAAGAGGGGATGGAACCAAAAGAAGCTGCTATTGCAGGAGCTAATGAGATGGTAAAACCTGTTACAATAGCAAGTATTACAACTTTATTTTCATTTTTACCTGCACTGATGATAAGTGGAACTATGGGTGAAGTTATGAAACTTATACCTATAGCACTTTCTTCACTTGTAGTAGCTTCTTTAATTGAATCATTTATATTTTTACCAATACATGCTGCACATACATTAAAAGTTGGTTCTAAAGTAACTAATTGGTCATTTGTTAATAATTACTATAGTATAGTTATCCACTTTTTTATGAAGTGGAAAAAATCATTTTTGATAATATTTATTATTTTAGTTCCAGTACTAACACTTATAGCAGTAAAAACATCAAAATTTCAGATGTTTCCAACTTTTGATGCTGATAATGTAAAGATTTCAATAAAAGCAAATCAAAATACCTCTTTAGAACAATCCTTCGAAATAGTTAAAAAAATAGAGCAAGATTTAATAGCTAAAAAAGAGCAATATCATATAAAAAGTATAGATTCAACAGCTGGGTTTAGAAGAAATAGTGGAAATAGTAGTGAAAGATTTCCTTATGTTATGTATATGACCGTTGAGTTAGAAAAACTAGCACCTAATAACTTTTTAGATAACTATGTAACTCCTATTTTAAGTATCTATTATAATAAAGATGAACGAAGTAGAACTAAAACATCTCAAGAGATTTCAAGAGAATTAACACAGTTTTTAAACGAAAATAATTATAAAGAAAAGTTTAATCTATCTGATTTATTAGTTTTAGAAAGAAAAGTGGGACCAATAAAATCTGATATTAAAATAGGTATCGTTTCAAATGATGATGATAAAATTGTTGAAGCCTTAAATAAACTTACAAAAAAACTTGAAACTATAGAGGGTATAAAATCTGTAGCAAATTCAGCAAAATTTGGAATTGATGAGATAAAATTAAAAGTAAACTCTTATGGTGAACAACTAGGAATCAACGAATCAACTATAGGAAACTACTTATCAAACCTATACTTATCAAAGAAAAAAGCTGTATCTTTTGATATAAAAGATATGCTTGATATAAAAATCGAGAGTTTAAATAAAGATGATTTTGAAACTTTTAAGAATACACCAATACCTTTAAATGACAACTCTTATGTAAGATTAAGTGAAATTTGTGACTTTACAATTAAAAAATCATTTGAACAATTAACAAAAGAAGATGGTGAGAAAAACTTCTATATTTATGCAAATGTTAATCCAAAAATAATAACATCAATTGAAGTTATGGAAATGTTAAAACCACTATTAGAACAAATCAAACAAAGTGGTATAAAACTTGTTATTAAAGGTGAAGCTAAAAAAAATAAAGAACTTGCACAAGATATGATGGCTGCTGCTGCTTTAGCTATAACTCTTATAATGCTTTCTATGTTATATTTATTTAATTCATTTAGAGAAACTGCTATTTTAATGTCTGTTATACCTTTTTCATTTTTAGGGGTTATAATAGGACATAAACTTATGGGGCTTAATTTATCTATGCCATCAATTATTGGGGCTTTAGGGCTTGCAGGAGTTGTAATAAATGATGGTATTATTATGATGACTTACTTAAAAAAAGCAAAAACAATAGAAGATGTTTTTATAAGAGCTACAAAAAGATTTAGACCTATAGTTTTAACAACTATAACAACTCTAATAGGTATGAGTTCATTAATATTTTTTGCAACAGGTCAAGCTGTAATTTTCCAACCAATTGCTATTGCTTTAGGTTTTGGATTAGCATGGGGAACTGTTTTAAATTTAATATATCTACCGGTTCTTTATACTTTTTCCCATAGACTTAAATAATTAAATATATTGTAATCATCTTTTAGATAGACTTATTAACTAATTTTACCTAAGGAAAAAAATTGCATAAAAAAATTATATTCTTAATACTTATAACCTACTCTACTTTATTCTCTGCTCAAACATTCACTGAGATAAAATTTGAAGGTCTAACCCAAATATCAGATGAAGTAGCTTTAGAAATTATAAAACTCAAAAATGAAAAGCAATATACTCAAAAAGAGATAAATACAATAATAAATAAATTTTACGATTTTAATTATTTTAAAAATATATGGATAACAGAAAATAAAAAGATATTAACTTTTCATTTTATTGAAAAACCTTTTATATCTAATATATCTATGACAGGATATAAAACAAGAGATGATGAACTAGATCTTTTATATACAGCAATGGGTATAAAAAAAGGTAATATGTACACCAAAAAGAAAATTAAAAATGCTAAAAAAGCACTTTTATTAGCGCTAGAAAGAGATGGTTACTTAAATTCTGTTGTTGAAATAGAAATTGAAGAGATAAATAAAACAAGTGTAGCAGTTAAATTTAATGTAAATAAAGGTGATGAAATAACTATCACAAAAATTATATATAAAGGTGTTAAAAATTTAGATGAAGATGATTTTGAAACTGTAATTGCAAATAAAGAGGAAGATTGTTGTTTTACATGGTTTTTTGGAATGAACGACGGTGAGATGTCTTTTGAACAATTAGACTTAGATAGTAGTAGAATAAAAGATTTTTATTTACAAAATGGTTATTTGGATGCAACAGTATCTAAAGCATTTTCAAAAATTGATTTTAATACAAATACCGCACAAATTGAATATACAATAGTTGAAAATGAACAATATAAAGTAAACAATACTATTATATATATTGATGAGACTATAGCTAAAGCAGAAGATATATATCCAGAACTAAAGCTCGAGAAAGGTGATGTATTTAATGTTGTAAATTTAAGAAAAGATCAAGAATATATAAAAACTCAAGTTGCAGATAAAGGTTATGCCTTTACAGAAGTAAGATTTGAAGCTAAAAGAGATTTAGAAAGTAAAACTGTAGATTTAGTATATAATGTAATTCCAGGGGATAAAGTTTATATTAATGATGTAATAATTTCAGGTAATAGTAGAACTCTAGATAGAGTTATTAGAAGAGATGTATATCTTGCTCCTGGTGATTTATTTAGTCTCACAGATTTTAAAGATTCAAAAAATACCTTAAAAAGAACAGGGTATTTTGATGAAGTAAATATAAAACAAAAAAGAGTAAGTTCCGATAAATTAGACTTAATAGTTGAAGTAACAGAAGCACCAACAGGAAATGTTGTTGTTGGTGGAGGATATGGTAGTTATAAAGGCTGGATGTTAAATGGTAGTTTAAATGATAAAAATATATTTGGAAGTGGATTAGGCCTAGGCTTTTCTGTAGATTATTCAAAATTAGATATAGACTTAAGTGTATCTTTAACAAATCCAGCTATTAATGATAGTAAATATGATGGAAATGTAGAAGTTTTTAGAGATAAGGCAGAAATCAATAGTAATACAACTTCAAATATTGGAGATAGAACTGTTACAGAATATGGATTTAGCGTTGGTGCAGGTAGAGCACTTGGAAGATATACTAGAATTGGTGCCACATATGGATTTACCGATTCAAGAATAGTTTACGATGATACTACAACTGATGATGCAGACTTTATAACTAGTTCACTTACACCTTATATAAGCTTTAATAATACAGATGATTATTTTTTACCAAGAAGTGGTATGATAACTGGTTCTAGTTTAAAATATGCAGGTATTGGAGGAGATTCAAAATATATACTTAGTACGACACACTTTAAATATTTTTATGGTCTAGAAAATCTTATCGATTATGATGTTATATTTAGATATAAAAACAATTTAAAAATACTTGAAGATGAAGGTTATATTCCTGATAATACTTCATTTTATTTAGGTGGTGTAAAAAGCTTGAGGGGTTATGAATCTTATGCTTTCCAACCAAGAGATGAAAAGAACCCTCTAAAAAGATATTTTACAAATAGTGTGGAATTAAGTTTTCCTTTACTACCAAGTGCAAAAATGAGATGGGCAGTATTTTATGATTATGGTATGATTGGAGAAAATAGTTTTTCCGAAACAAAAAGATCTTCAACTGGTGCATTAATTTCATGGCAATCACCTGTTGGTCCTGTTCAATTTATTTTTGCTCAACCTATTGATGATGAAGCTGATGATAAAACCTCTAGCTTTGAATTTAATTTAGGTGGTAAATTTTAATGAGTAGATTAAATAATAAAGAAGCACTTGATTTAATTCAAAATGCTTCTTTATTAGATTTGGCACAAAAAGCCAGTGCTAAAAAACTAGAACTACATCCCAAAAAAACAACAACCTTTGTAGTTGATAGAAATATTAATTATACAAACATATGTTGGGTTGATTGTAAGTTTTGTGCCTTTTATAGACATGCGAAAGATGAAGATGCTTATATATTAACATATGAAGAGATAGATGAAAAGATAGATGAACTTCTAGAGATTGGTGGAACACAAATACTATTTCAAGGTGGTGTTCACCCTAAATTAAAAATAGATTTTTATGAAGATTTAGTGGAACATATATCTACAAAATACCCTATGATAAATATTCATGGATTTAGTTCTATAGAGATAGATTATATTGCAAGAATATCAAAGATAAGCTATAAAGAGGTATTATCAAGACTTAAAGCAAAAGGCTTAGCTTCTATTCCCGGTGCTGGTGCTGAAATTTTAAATGATGATGTAAGAGATATTATAGCTCCTAAAAAACTTGATACAAAAGATTGGCTTGAAGTTCACAGAATTGCTCATAAATTAGATATAAAATCAACTGCAACTATGATGTTTGGAACAGTTGAAACAGACAAACAAATAATTGACCACTGGGATAAAATAAGACAACTTCAAGATGAAACAGGTGGATTTAGAGCATATATTATGTGGAGTTTTCAATCTGCACATACCAAGCTTGCCAAAGAGATCCCAAATATTCCAGCTCAAAGTTCAAATAGATATTTAAGACTTTTAGCTGTTGCTAGACTTTATTTAGATAATTTTGAAAATATTCAAAGTTCATGGGTGACTCAAGGAAGCTACATAGGACAAATGGCACTAAAATTTGGAGCAAATGATTTAGGTAGTACAATGATGGAAGAAAATGTAGTAAGTGCTGCAGGTGCTGCAAATAGTATGAATCAAAACGAGATGATAGAACTTATTAAAGATCTTGGTGAAAATCCAGCAAAAAGAAATACAGCTTATGAAATACTTGAAAGGTTTTAAAATGATTAAACCTTTAAAAATTTTTCTATATATATTATTAACCCAAGGAATATTGATGTCAGCAACAATAAAAGAGATAAATTATAATAAAACTAAAATAGCTACAATATTTGAAAAACATGAAAGTTTACCAATTTTTAATATGCAATTGGTTTTTACAAATAGTGGTTATATAAATGATAAAAAACTATCAGGAATTACAAATATTACTTCAAAAATATTAAATGAAGGTACAAAAAAAGATGGAGCAGTTAATTTTGCGAGAAAATTAGAAAATGAAGCTATCTCTATAAATACATCAACAGGGTTTGAAACATTTGTAATAGAAGTTAGTTGTTTAGCAACTGAATATAAAACTGCTTTAAATTTTTTAGAGCAATTATTAAACGATCCAAATACCACACAAAAAACACTTGCTAAAATAAAAACTTTACAAATAAGTAAATTAAAACAAAAAGAAAATGACTTTGATTATGTAGCATCTTCAAATTTAAAAAAGATAACTTATAAAAATACACCTTTAGAATATCAAAGTTCAGGTAGTATAAAAAGCATATCAAAAATTCAACTTGATGATATAAAAAATAATTTATCTCATATATTAAATTTAGATAACTTAATTATAGCTGTAGGTGGAGATATAAAATTTGAAGAATTTAAAAAGAATATTCAACCTATTTTAAAACACATCACTCCTCAAGGAAAAACAAAAGTTAATAAAATAAATATATCTAAAGAATCAAAAGAAAGTATAATAAAAAAAGAAACCCAACAATCTTATATATATTTTTCTAGTCCATATAATATGAATTATGACTCACATGATATATATAAATCAAAAGTTGCTTCATTTGTACTTGGAAGCAGTGGTTTTGGAAGTCGTCTTATGGAAAATATAAGAGTTAAACATGGTCTTGCATATAGTGCTTATGGTCATACTATAAATCAAAAATCATACTCACATTTTACAGGGTATTTACAAACAAAATTAGATAATACTACAAAAGCAAAAAATATGGTATCAAAAATTATAAAAGAGTTTGTAAAAAAAGGGATTACTCAAAAAGAGCTAGATGCAGCTAAAAACTTTTTAAGTGGAAGTGAACCACTTAGAACTGAAACTTTTTCTCAAAGATTAAATAGAGCATTTCATCTATATTATAGAGGTTTACCTTTTGATTATCCTCAAAAAGAGTTAGAAAAAATTCAAAAACTAACATTAGAAGATATAAATAAATTTATCAAATCACATAAAGAAATTGAAAACCTATCATTTTCAATAGTAACTAAATAAGGGGAAATTATTTGTTAAGATTTGCATCAAGTCCAACAGGCGATATGGATGTAGCTAGCTTAAGAGTTGCACTATTTAATCATATTTTATCAAAACAATTAAATGAAGAACTATTAATAAGAATAGATGATACAAATAAAGAAAAAAATATTGAAGGAAAAGATAAAGAGATTCTTGAATTATTAAATCTTTTTAGTATAGACTATTCAAGAGTAGTACATCAAAGTGAAAATATTAAATACCATACACAAATGGCTATGAAACTACTTCTTGATAAAAAAGCCTTTAATTGTTTTTGTAGCGATGAAGCTTTAGAAAAAGATAAACAAAAAGCAAAACAAGAAAATAAACCATATAGCTATAGTGGTTTTTGTCAAACAATTAGTGATGAAACAAAATTTAATTGTAATGCACCCTTTGTAGTAAGACTTCAAAAACCTCAAGATAATATAAAATTTACTGATATGATAAAAGGTGATTTTGATTGTAAAGTTTCAGAGGTAGATAGTTTTGTAATTTTAGAGCAAGATAAATCTCCAACATATAATTTTGCTTGTGCTATTGATGATATGCTTTATGATATATCTACAATAGTTCGAAAAGAAAATCATCTATTAGATACACCAAAACAGATACATACAAGACGAACACTTGATTATGACAAAGAGATAAAATATATACATTTACCAGCTATATTAAACCTTGAAACTGATAATTCATCATCTGTTAAGTGGCTTATAGATGAAGGGTATTTACCTGTTGCTATTGCAAATTACCTTGTGCTTTTAGGATATGATACTCCAAAAGAGATATTCACATTAGAAGAAGCTATAAAGTGGTTCGATATAAATAAAATATCACATAGCTCTGTAAAATTTGATATAAATAAATTAAACTCTATAAATAAAGAACACTTAAAAGCTATAGATGAACTTAGACTTTCTAAAATACTAGGGTATGCAGATAAGGATATAGGGAAACTAGGAAAAATCTATTTAGAAGAATGTAATACAATTAAAGAGATTAAATCTAAAATTGATGCAATATTTACTAATAAAAAAGATTTAGAAGATTTTAAAGAAGAATTCAAAATATTAAAAGAATCTCTAATAAACGCTCCTTTTATGGAAGACTTTAATGAACTTAAAAAATATATTAGTAAAGAAACTGGTTTAAAAGAAGAAAAGCTTCTTATACCTTTATATTATGCTCTAACAGGAGTAAAAAGTGGTCCAAGTCTTGATGACATATATCCACTTATTAGAAACTATTTAGGAGAAATTGTATGTTAGATTCATTGATTGTTGCATTTGCAACACTACTTGTAAGTATTATATCTTTATATAAATGGGTGATTATTATTTCAGCAATACTTTCATGGGTACAACCAGATCCATATAATCCAATAGTACAAATGCTATATAGATTAACTGAACCTGCTTATGCAATGGTACGAAAAGTCATACCAACAGTATTTGGTGGAATGGATATGGCTCCACTTATTTTAATCTTTGGATTACAATTTTTAGAAATATTCTTACAAAGCTTATTTTCTAAAATAATCTAATTCATGTATAAAATACAATCCTTATAAAAATTTTAAAATCAAAAGGTTTAATAGATGACTGAAAGTAAAGATTTTTTACGTATCAAAGTTGAAGAGGACTTAAAAAAAGGTAAATATAAAGAAGTCGTTACAAGATTTCCTCCAGAACCTAATGGATTCCCTCATATTGGACATGCTAAATCTATCTGTATAAATTTTGGTATTGCTGCTGATTATAATGGTCACTGTAATCTTCGAATGGATGATACAAATCCAACAAAAGAAGACACAAAATATGTTGAAGCTCTAAAAGATGCTGTACAATGGCTTGGATTTGATTGGGGTAAAGATGTATATTTTACTTCTGATTACTTTCCTAAAATATACAATTATGCAATTACTCTTATTAAAATGGGTAAAGCATATGTAGATAGTTTAGATGAAGAACAAATGCGTGAATATCGTGGTACTATTACCCAAGCTGGAAAAAGAAGTAAATATGCTAATCGTTCTATTGAAGAGAACTTAGATCTTTTTGAGCGAATGAAAAAAGGTGAATTTAAAGATGGGGAACATGTTCTAAGAGCTAAAATTGATATGGGTGCTGCTAATATGAAAATGAGAGACCCTCTTTTATATAGAATTAGACATGCCCATCACTTTCGAGCAGGAGATGAATGGTGCATTTATCCAATGTATGACTTTGCTCACTGTCTATCTGATTATATTGAAGGGGTTTCTCACTCTATTTGTACACTAGAGTTTGAAAACAATAGAGATATTTATGATTGGGTTTTAGATACTCTAAAATTAGAAGCACCAAGACCTTATCAACATGAGTTTGCAAGACTTGGTATTAACTATACAGTTATGAGTAAAAGAAAACTTTTAGAACTAGTTGAAGGTGGTCAAGTTAGTGATTGGGATGACCCACGTATGCCAACAATTGCTGGATATAAAAGAAGAGGATATACAAAAGAATCTATTATAAACTTTTGTGATCAAATAGGTATTGCAAAAGCAAATTCAATGGTTGATGTTGCACAATTAGAATTTTGTATTAGAGATGATTTAAATACTAAAGTACCTAGAGTAATGTGTGTATTAAATCCATTAAAAGTAACTATTGAAAACTATGAAGGTAGTGAAGAGATTGATGCTTCATATTATCCTCATGACGTACCTAAAGAAGGAAATAGAAAATTACCTTTTTCTAAAGAGATTTATATTGAACGTGATGATTTTATGGAAAACCCTCCAAAAGATTACTATAGACTTTCAATAGAACAACCAGTAAGACTGAAGCATGCTTATATTATTACTTGTAAAAAAATTATTAAAGATGATAAGGGTAATATATTAGAGATAAAAGCACAATACCACCCTGATTCAAAAAGTGGTTCTGATACTAGTGGTATTAAAGTAAAAAGTGCTATTCAATGGGTAGATGTAAATGATAATAGAAAAGCCGAAGTTAGACTTTATGATAGGTTATTTAAAGATGAAGCTCCTGAAGGATTAGAAGATATCAATCCTGATTCTTTAAAGGTTATTAAAAATGCATTAATTGAACCAGCTGTAATAACTAACAAACCTGATAAAAGATTTCAGTTTGAAAGACAAGGTTATTTCTATACTGATCCTATTGACTATAGTGATGAAAACCCTGTATTTAATAAAATTGTTGGTCTTAAAGACTCTTGGGCTAAAAAGAAAGAGTCAAGTAAAAAAGATTCTAAAAATGAAAAAAACTCTAGAGATAAGCAACAAAATAAAAAAGTACAAATAGATGGTGAAGTAACTCCCATGACTGGAACTGAACAGATACTATTTGAAAAATATACTAATGAACTTGGTTTAAATAATGAAGTAGCAAACACTCTAGTACGTGATGAAAAACTTTCATATTTTTATGAAGAAGCATTAAGTGAACTTAATAGTCCTGTAGCTTTATCTAATATTATAGCAAATGAAGTAGCTAGAGAGTTAAAAGAAAAAGAAACTAGTAAGCTAAAATTTACAGCAAAACAAATAGCTCAACTTATTAAGATGGTTGATAAAGAGATTATTTCAAATAAAATTGCTAAACAAGTATTTGAACAAATGGTTAAAAGTGGAGAAAACCCAGCACAAATAGTTGAAGATAAGGGACTTATACAAATAAGTGATCCCTCTAAAATTTTACCTATTATTGATGAAATAATTATAAAAAACCCAGATAATGTGGCTAAATTTAAAGCAGGTAATACTAAACTTTTAGGCTTCTTTGTAGGACAAGTACTAAAAGCTACAGGTGGTAAAGCAAACCCAAAAGTAGTAAATGAGCTTGTAGAACAGAAACTAAACTCGTAAAATATCTAAAAAATTAAAGTGAAGTTATAACTTCACTTTATTGTAAAAAAGAGATTATCTCTTTTTCTAAACCTTCAACATCAATAATAGTATCATGTTTTATTTGAGCTTCAAATAACTCATCAATTTGTTTTGGTATTGTTAAGTCTAACTTTTTAGATATAGCTTCTAATGCCTCTTTATCAGAATATTTTTCATTATTTTCATTTAAGGCATTAAGTACTGTTGGTGAAAATTTTGTCCACTCTGCTGTTGAATATATAACTGTTTTTAAATCTTTCTCTTTTAAATCTTCATAACCTTTTATACAAGTAGCTGTATGAGGGTCCATTAAATAACCATCATCAACAAAAGATTTTATAGTTTTAACTCCATAAGTATCATCACTATATGTAGCAGAAAAGTATTTTTGTAGTGCTTCAAGTTCAACTTTAGTATGCTCAAAATACCCTTTAGTATTTAAAGACTCCATAAGTTCTTTTGTTCTAAAAGCTCCACAAATATCATATATAACTCTTTCTATATTTGAAGATTTAAGTATATCCATTGCAGGAGATTTTGTAAGTTTAAGCTCTTTTCCTCTTATATCATATATACCTAACTTTAACCATTGTGTTAAAATATTATTTTCATTTGAAGAAACTAAAAGTTTTTCTACTGGTAATCCCATCTTTTGAGCATAATATGCACCTAGAACATTACCAAAATTTCCACTAGGAACATTTATATATATCTTTTCACCAAGTTCTATCTCACCTTGTCTTAATAATTCTAAATAACTTTGAAAGTGATAAACTATTTGAAATATAATTCTTCCAAAGTTTACACTATTTGCTGCACTTAGTTTAATACCATCTTTGATTAATTCATCTTTAAATGATTGACTAGCTAATAGATTTTTTAAAGCTGTTTGTGCATCATCAAAATTACCATTTATACCTATAACTTTTAGATTTTCTCCATCTTCAGTAACCATTTGAAGTCTTTGAACATCACTTGTCCCTCCATTTGGATAAAGACAAACTACTTTTATACCCTCTTTATTTTTAAAAGTATTTAAAGCTGCTGGTCCTGTATCTCCTGAGGTTGCTGCAAGTATAAGATAGTTTTCACCTCTTTTTTTAGCAATACTACTTAATATATATCCAAAAGGTTGAAGTGCCATATCTTTAAATGCTCGAGTAGGACCATGGTATTGTTCATTTACAAATAAATCATCTTTTATTTTAACTACAGGTGAAGGGTTAGATGAATCATCAAACTTATCATATAAAGCTAATGCCTCATTTATAGTATCATCATCAATATCAATATTAAAAGCTTTTAATATATCATAAGCTAACTCTTTATAAGTAGTATTTTTATGCTTTGTTAAAAACTCTTGTCCTAAAACTGGTATATCTTTTGGAACATAAAGTCCACCAAAAGATGAACTTGGATTTAAAATAGCATGAGAAAACTCTACTTCTGCTGGTTTAATACCATCGTTTCCTCTAGTTTCAATAAAACTCATTTATATCTATCCTTAACTGTTTATTGGTGGAATTTTATCTAAAAAGTGGTTAAATAGGGTTAAAATATAATATTTTCTATTAAGTTGAATACATATACAATAAAAGGCGAATTATTAAAGTAAAGAAAAATAGAGATTCAATCTCTAAGATATAATTTAAAAAAATAAAAGAAAGATATATAATGACTTTAATTAAAAAATGTTTTTTACTATCACTAATTACAGTTTTTATTGGTTGTTCATCAACAAATAAAGTAATAAAACCAAAAGAACGAAGTATCCTTAATGCATATGAAGAAATGATTAATATTATAAGCTTGACAGAGAGGTTTTATTATAAAAAAATATCTTCGCGAGATATGATTAGTATTATGATTAAAGGAATACTTTTACATTATAAAAGTGATTTACCTGAAGAAGATAATAAAAAAATTACAATTAACTCTTGAAAAAAATAAAATAGAAGATAAAAAATAAATAAAAAGCATCTATGAAAATTTCTCAAATGCGATTGAAATAGTATTAAAAAGTAAAAAGCATTCAAGCATAAGTATAGTCGATTTATCAACACAAAAACTTATTGAAAGATTAAAATTAACACCCGTTAAAAAAATAGAAAAACATCAAGCTTTAAAAAAAATTGTTGTAAAAATTATTAATAATGATATTTTATATATAAAGGTACCGATACTATATAAAAATAGTTATAAAATAATTAAAAAAGAAATAAAAAAATTTAAAGATATTGTTAAAAAAGGAATTATATTAGATCTACGAAATAATGCAGGTGGTCTTTTGAAAGAGTCTTTAGATATTACAGACCTTTTTATTGATAATGGCCTTATTATTGAGAAAAAAGGAAGAGCCCCTAAAGCCAACCATAAATATAAAGCTAAACCCTATAGCAGTTTAGATATAAATTTACCCCTTATAATTTTAGTTAATAAGGCAACAGCAAGTGGGAGTGAAATTATTGCAGGTTCTTTACAATATTATAAAAAAGCTGTAATTATTGGGATGAAAACTTTTGGATCAGGAAAGACATATAGAGTAATTCCAATTACTGAAAAAAAATCTATTTGGTTACCAATAGAAATTTTTTATTTAGCTAATGGAAAAACAATTGAAAATAATGGGATAATTCCAGATATTGAAGTCAAAAATAGTAACAATATAGATGCACAGCTAGATGAAGCAGTTGAATTATTAACTCAATAGTAAAATTTTACTCTTCCACAATATAATAATCGATTCTTAAAATATAGAAAAATAAAGACTCATCAATAAAAGAGATATAAAATCTAGATATTTAAATTAGATATATAGAGATTATGTTTCTATCTTTTCATCAAAATTGCAATTTGCAATATTTTTATATCATATAAAAAAAATCTGTTAAGATTTAAATAAAAAAAGGGTGTACTATGGAAAAAGATATTTTGTCTAAATGTAAATGTGGTGGTAATATAATCATATTTGATGCACTTTATGAGTGTGATAGCTGTAACTCTCAGGTGTGGAAATATAGCTATAAAAGAGAATTTAAAGATAAAGAAGCCAAAAAACTTTTTAAAGGTGAAACTATAATGTTAAAAGGTTTCAAATCAAATTCAAACTCTTTATATGATACAAAAGCAAAAATGGAAAATAAAAATGTAAGACTTATCTTTGATAAAGAGACAAAACCTACAACAATGTTTTTATGTGAATGTGGAGGAGAAGTTGTACAAATAAATAAAGGTTATAGATGTAATGCTTGTGAACAAATCGTTTGGGAAAGGTTTATGAATAAGATGCTTACTTTTGCACAAATAAAAAGGCTTTTTAAAGGAGATGGACTAAAGCTTAGAAATTTAAAATCACAAAGGGGAAATATATTTAATGCTGAAATTTTTTATAGTAATAAAGAGTTAAATTTAGAATATATCTAACTCTTTGATTATTAAATTTAAAATTTATATGATAAACCGATCGAAAGAACTGGGTACCATTCAAATCCATCTAACTCTTTATCTAAATCATTTCTTTCTGCTTCAACATTAGCTTTTAGAGCATTACATTGAGCTGTATTTAGAGATGAACCACAAGTTACATTTAAACTAGTATTTGGTTCCCCTTGATACATAGCACCAAGTTCAGCATTAAATAACCACTTAGAATTATCACTTCTAGTAGTATATCCTATTCCAATATATGGAGCAAAACTATCAAAATCTACTTCACCATCTAAACTACCAACATCACTTGCATTATATGTAGTTCCATTAATATTATATGTAGAACCTGTTGCTTTTCCACTAAATTCTAATTTATTTTTATTATACATAGCTCCTGCACTAATTCTAAAACCTGAAGAAGTAGGATAATAATCGGCTATAGCACTTAGTGTTCTTAAACTTGCATCTATATCATACTCAACATCACTTTCTGTACCTGATTGATCATAAGAAAGACCATTAACTCCTATTCTCCCTGTAATACTATTGGTTAATTTTGTAGAATACTCAATACCAACTCCTAAAGTACCTATTTTTGTTCCTAAACTACTATCTTTAAGAAAATCCACCTCAGCTAATAATGAGTTAGATAAAATCATTACAAAAACTAATATTTTTTTCATACATTCTCCTTTAATAATAAAATATTACTTAAAGAAAATACTATCCTTAAATATATTTATAGTAACTTAGATAAAATAAACAAAAATTACTACCCAAAGGTTTTATATATGTTATTAGGTGTAAATATTGACCACATTGCAGTTTTACGAGAAGCTAGAAAAATAAATGACCCAAATCCCTTAGATGCACTTGGTATTTGTAAATTAGCAAGAGCAGATCAGATTACTATTCATCTAAGAGAAGATAGAAGACATATGCATGATGGTGATACCCAAAATATAATTAAACTATCAACTCTACCTGTAAATCTTGAATGTAGTATAAATGATGAGATGATAAATATAGCTATAAAAAATAAACCCCATAGAGTTACATTAGTTCCTGAGAATAGAGAAGAGGTAACTACTGAGGGTGGACTAGATTTAGAAAATAATTTTGAAAAAATAAAGAAAGCTATAAATAAATTACAAGAAAATGAGATAGAAGTATCTTTATTTATAGATCCAGATAATAAAATAATACAATTATCAAAAGAATTAAATGTAGAATGGATCGAACTACATACAGGAACGTTTGCAAATATCTATGCAATGCTTTATAGTGGTCTTAATAAAACTCATCATAGTATAAAAGAGTTAGAACTACCAAAAGGTATATTAAAAAATAAATTAGATAAATCGTTAGAAGAGATTATAACTTCTGCTAAATTAGCAAAAGAATTAAATATAAAAGTAGCAGCAGGTCATGGACTAAATTATCAAAATGTATCTTTAATAACTCCTATAAAAGATATAGAAGAATTAAATATTGGTCAAAGTATCATTGCAAGAAGTGTATATACAGGACTAAAAGAAGCTATAACTTCAATGAGAGAATTAATACAATAATGATGAAACAAAGTGGAATTCTACTTGCAAATAAAAAAGTTGCTATAAGTATTGGAGATATCAATGGTATTGGTATTCAACTAGCATTACAAAACCATAAAAAAATATCAAAACTTTGTAAACCAATATATTGTATAGATGAAGATATACTAAAAAAAGCAACTAAAAAATTAGATATAGATATACCAAAAAACTTTAAGATATCTGGAAAATATAATAAAACAAAAATACAAGCAGGTATTGTATCTAAAGACTCTGGACATTTTTCATACCTTTCTTTTTTAAATGCAATCAATTTAGCTAAAGATAAAAAAGTTGACGCAATTTGTACACTTCCTATAAATAAAGAAGCTTGGAATAAAGCTGGTATAGATTATGTAGGTCATACTGATATGTTAAGAGATATATTTAAACAAGATGCTATTATGATGCTTGGTTGTCAAAAAATGTTTGTAGCATTATTCACTGAACATATCCCTTTAAAAAAGGTTCATAAGAAAATAGAAGTTCGTAAGCTAACAAATTTTTTGATTGATTTTTACAATTGTATTAAACCATATAATAAACCTATTGGTGTACTTGGGTTAAATCCTCATGCGGGAGATAATGGTGTACTAGGAGATGAAGAAAGTATTATAAATAAAGCTATAAAAAATGCTTCAAAAAGTACAAAAGTTAAATTTGATTTATTAGTTCCTGATATTGCATTTACACCTCATGTAAGAGATAATTATAAGTATTTTGTAGCAATGTATCATGATCAAGGATTAGCACCATTAAAAGCATTATACTTTGAAGAAAGTATAAATGTATCATTGAATCTACCTATAAAAAGAACATCTGTAGATCATGGTACAGCATTTAATATAGCTTATAAAAAAGATAATAATTTATCTAATAAAAGCTATATCAATGCAATAAAAGAAGCTATAAGCCAACTAAAGCTTACCCATCGTTTGTAATAATTTCAATTAACTCTTCTAAAACTCTCTCTGCATCTTCATTAGGAACTTGACAAGTACCAGCGGCTTTATGACCACCACCACCATATTTTAGACAAAGTTCGCCAATATTCGTTTTAGAGTTTCTATTTACGATTGATTTTCCTATAGCAAAAACAGTATTTTGATTTTGAAAACCATTTAGTACATGAATAGATATATTTATTTCTGGATTAACAGCATACATAATAAATCTATTTCCAGGATATATAGTTTCTTCTTCTCTTAAATCAAGAACTATTAAATTATTGTACATAATTGAACACATCTCAAGTTGCATTCTAAATTGATCTTCATATTGTTTATAAAGATCTGTTCTTTCTACCACATCTGGAAGTTGCATAATCTCTTCAATCGAATGATCAATACAATAATCAATTAAATCCATCATTAATTGATAGTTTGCTATTCTAAAGTTTTTGAATCTTCCAAGACCAGTTCTTGAATCCATTATAAAACTAAGTAATTCCCATCCTTCGGGATGTAGTATCTCATCAACACTAAATTGTGCAGCATCAGCTTTATCAACAGCACTCATCATCAACTCACTAACATTTGGTAGTTTTTCTTTACCACCATAATAGTCATATACAACTCTAGCAGCACTTGGTGCATCAGGTAAGATAATATGATTATCAGCTTTTTCATTTCTAATAGTTTCACTCTCATGGTGATCAAATACTAAATATGCCTGTTTATAATATGGTAAATTTGTAATAATATCATTTTCTGTAATTTCAATTTTTCCATCTTGCATATCTTTTGGATGTACAAATTTAATATCATCTATTAAATCCAATTGCTTTAAAATCACTGCACACACTAAACCATCCATATCACTTCTAGTAACTAATCTATATTTATTAGACATTTATAATCCTTTTTTATTCTAAATTTGTATAAACATTTTGAACATCATCATCATCTTCTAATTTTTCAAGAAGTACAGCTAATTCTTCCATTTGTTCATCTGTAATTTCTACAGGAGAGTTAGGTATTCTTTCTAATGAACCTTTTTCATATTCAATATTCATTTCATGAAGTTTATTTGACATTTCACCAAAATCTTTATAATCTGCAAGAATAGAGATATTTTCTTCATCTTCTTGCTTTATCTCTTCTAGTCCTGCATCAATAAGCTCCATTTCAAGCTCATCCATATCCATATCTGGTTTTTTTAATTCAAATACTGCTTTTCTATCAAACATAAACTCTAAAGAACCTGTTGGTACAATTGTACCTCCACCTTTATTAAAAATATTTTTTATATTTGCAACGGTTCTTGTATTATTATCTGTTGCTGATTCAACAAATACTAAAACTCCATGTTGCCATTTTCCTTCATAATTCACCTCAGCTAAATCAGCTGCATCCTTTGCAGATGCTCTTTTAATAGCTGCTTCAATATTATCTTTTGGTAAATTTTGGGCTTTTGCTGTTGCTACAGCTGTTCTTAATGCAGGATTTAGTCTGGATCGCTTCCACCAGATTTTGCTGCCATTGTAATAGCTTTTGCTAATTTAGGGAATACTCTTGACATATTCCCCCATCTTTTCATTTTAGCTGCTTTTCGATACTCAAAGGCTCTACCCATACTTTACGTTCTCCTTGATTTGATTAGCTAAAATTCTAACATAAAGTTCTAATATTAAATCTTACATAACCTTAATCATGAATATGCATATCTAATTTTCTTTCAAAAACAGCATCAATATCATCATGTACTTTTGAATTTCTATCTATAAACATTATTCTTCTATTTGTTAATTCTTTTACACTTTTTAGTCCCATAACAGCAAGTATCATCTTAATACCTTTTAAAAGATTCTTATGATAATCCCTTATGTGACCAGCTTGTCTATAAACTAAATATCTACTTCTTAGTTTTTGATCAGCAGTTGCTAGCCCTACTGGACATTTATGTTTTGTTGTTCCAGAACAATATCTAGCTCTTATACATCCAGCACTCATCATAAAAGCTCTTGCTATTTGTATAAAATCAGCCCCTAAAGACATAAGAATTATAACATCATCAGGAGTAAGTACTTTACCACTTGCAATAATTTTAACTTTATCTCTAATCCCTGCTTCTTTTAAAAGTTTATCAACTAAATAAACAGCATCTTTTGAACCAAGACCTATTCTTTCCATAAGTTCAATAGGAGCTGTAGCGCTTCCACCACTTCCACTATCAACACTAATATAATCAGGGTATGCACTATTACCCTCTTCTACTCTTTTCTTTATTTCTGATACGTATGGTTCTATATTACATAAATCAGATATAACAATTTTTACCCCTACAGGTTTTCCTGAAAGCTCTTGTAACTCTCCAATAAAATCAAAAAGTTCAGTCATACTATTTGCATAAGGAAATCTATTAGGTGAAAAAAGATTTTTGTATGGTTCAACCCCTCTATAGTAAGCAATTGCTTCTGTTACTTTTTCTGCAATTACCTTACCACCCGTTTGTTTTGCACCTTGAGCTATTTTTATCTCAGTCATTTTACAAAATTTCATAACTTTTTGATATTTTAAGGGATCAAAATTACCTTCTTTATCTCTTGCTCCATAAAGTCCCGAACTCATTTGATATACAATATCAGGCATATCCGATGGTACTTCTGTTGGAAAGTTTTCTAAAGGTGCTTCCCAATTAGGTCTATGAAACCTTTTTGTTTTTTCATCAAAAACATAAGTTTCAGCTTCAGGGTCATTTCCAAATACCATTCTTCTATATGCTCTTGATGCTTGATATCCATTAAATAATTTTCTCACTATAGTTTTTATAAAAATTTGAGTTGGAGTACCTTTTACTATAGTTGTATATTTTTCATCATAATTAACGTGTGTTATAAAAAAGTTACTTGTAACACTTCCTTCTCCAGTATTTATAGGGAAATTACCCATATAAGCACCTGTTACAAAGGCTCTTGTCCCTTCAGGAGATATAGATCCATCACTCATAGCAGATCGTCCAATTACAGACTTAGTAACAAATGGATATTTTCTATTTTCTCCAAAAGTTACACTAAAATCATCTCCAACTTCATCATCATTTAAAACAATATTCGCATGTTTTATCATAAATTTTGGTTTTGGAAGTGGTTGTGAAGGAGAAAAAGAAGAGTAGTTTGGTAAATCCCTTGCAGCTTTATACACCCAATCTAGTTTATCTTTTGATTCGTAAAACTTTTCATCACCAAAATATTGTCTAAAAGGCTCTCTTACTTCTTCTAAAACATATCTAAGTCTTCCTATTATTGGATAGTTTTTTAAAAGTTGGTGTTTTCTTTGAACATATTTATCGTAAATATACCAATTCACAAAAATAAAAACAAGCACCCACATTAAAATCTCTGAAAAATCCACATTATCTCCTTTTATATAACAAATTATTTTATTATATCTATTTTATGATAAAAGACAGTGTTTATGGTGTTTTTCTATAATCCTTGTAATAAAATGTTCCATAAATATTCAACTTCTTCTTCAGATAGAGAGATAGTGGTCTTCTCTTCAAAAAGTTGTTTTATTTTATCTATATGAAAAGATTTACTATAACTACATCTACTATGGGTAGGTATAAAACTTCTTACAAGTGATATATCTGTATCAATATTCTCTTCGCATAATAAACACTCATATTCACAATGTAACCTACCTTCATATTCACATAGTTTAATATAACTTTCAAGTATGGCTCTTTTAGGATTTTGTTTTATCATTTTATGTGCTAATTCATCTAAAAGCTCAAAATAAAAAGGTTCAATATCTTCTACATCTTTTAAGTGAGGATAAAATAGTTTTAAAAATCTCTGCCAACAATATAGTTTTTTATTATCATGTATCCACGGATAACCTATTTGTATAACATCTTTAAGTCTAGCTATACTACTTTTTAGATTTGATTCAAGTTCAAAATCTATTTTAAATCCAACATTTATTATTGAATGTCTAGCACCATAAAATCTATATGTTGTATAAAAATTATTTTGTGTTAGGATTGATACGATAAGATCTTCATCTTTTACTTTATTTATATTAATTATATAACCTTGCATTGAACTAATTTTAGCACAATAATTGTTAAACTAGTTTTTAAGTTATTTTTAGATACAATCGCAAAAAATATAGGGAATCTTTACAGGGTAAACTTAAATAAGTTAAGTTTCTATTTTAAAGATGCCGTATTTACACACAAAGGTAATTAATAAAATATGAAATTTACAGATTTTAATCTAAAAGATGAGCTTAACAAAGCCATAGAAACCGCAGGATTTATACAACCAAGTCCTATTCAAGAAGATGCTATTCCAGAAGTACTTAAAGGTAAAGATATAGTAGCACAAGCACAAACAGGTACAGGAAAAACTGCTGCGTTTGGTCTTCCAGTATTAAACATGATGAAATGTAATGGTGATGTTGAGATGGTAGTTATTGTACCAACAAGAGAACTAGCTATTCAAGTAAGTGACGAACTATTTAAATTTGGAAAGTTTTTAAATGTAAAAACAGCTACAGTTTATGGTGGAAGTTCTTATTCAAGACAAATTAAACACGTTGAAAACGCTTCAATTATTGTAGCAACTCCAGGTAGATTTTTAGATTTACTTTCTAAAAATCAAATTTCTATTGATCCAGATTATGTAGTTTTAGATGAAGCTGATGAAATGATGGATATGGGATTTTTGGATGATATTAAACAAATATTCAACTATCTAAAGGGGCGAAAACAAACTTTAATGTTTAGTGCTACTATGCCAACACCAATTAAAAAACTTGCAGAAAAAATATTAAATAATCCATCATTTATTACTGTTACAAAACAAGAGATGACAAATACAAAAATTGCTCAATCTTTTTACGTAGTTGAAGAATATGAAAGAGATGATGCTCTTATTAGATTATTTGACTTTAAAAATCCAGATAAAGCTATTGTATTTTGTAAAATGAAAAGAGATGTTGATAGACTTTCAACTTTCTTAGTTGCTCAGGGATATAGTGCAAAAAGTCTTCATGGAGATATGGAACAAAGACAAAGAGAAGAAGTAATAAAAGCATTTAAAAGTGACACACTTGAAGTTTTAGTTGCAACAGATGTTGCAGCAAGGGGACTTGATGTAAAAGGTGTATCTCATGTATTTAACTATCAACTTCCATTTGATTCAGAAAGCTATGTTCATAGAATAGGTAGAACAGGTCGTGGTGGTCAAGAAGGTAGTGCTGTATCTATTGTAACTCCAGCAGAATTTAGAAGTTTACAAAAAATCCAAAAAGATGTAGGTTCAAACATTGAAAGTAAAATTGTTCCTAATAAAGCATCTGTTAAAGATAAAGCTGTTGCTTCATTAAAAGAAACTATTTCTTCACAAGAGATTGATGAATCAGTTTACGATATTATTGATCAATTAAAAGAGCAATATGATCTTTCAAGTATCACATATAAACTAGCAACAATACTTTTAAATCAAACAAAAATTAAAGGTAAAGATACTATTGGTAAAACTAAGAAAGATATAGAATTTTTATTAGAACGTGCTTTAAAATCTGGAGGAAGAGATTCACGAGGGGGAAGCAGAAATAGAAATAGAGGTGGCGGGAATAGAGACCGAAACAGAAGTGGTGGAAATAGAGACCGAAATAGAAGTGGTGGAAATAGAGACCGAAATAGAAGTGGTGGAAGCCGTGACTCTCAAGGTGGAAACTCAAGAGGTAGAAGATAGTCTATGACTCTACAGAAAAAAGCAACCGTAGTATCAAGTAGTGTAGCTGCATTTTTAACATTGATGAAATTAGCAATAGGAATCCTAAGTGGTTCTGTTGCTGTATTAGCTTCTGCTATAGATTCAATATTAGATATGTTTGTATCACTATTTAACTACTTTGCTATTTCTAATTCTGAAAAACCTGCAGATAAAAACTTCAATTATGGTAGAGGTAAGATAGAAGCTCTTGCTAGTGTAATTGAAGGTGTTATTATAACTATGTCTGGATTATTTTTACTCTATACTGCTATAAAAAAATACTTTAGTGGTGAAGTATCAACATATTTAGATGCCTCTTTAATAGTAATGACAATATCACTTTTTATAACTATAATGCTTGTAGCATATTTAAATGCTGTTGCTAAAAAAACAAACAATATGGTTATAAAAGCTGATGCTTTACATTATAAAACAGATGTATGGGTAAATGCTGCTGTTTTAGTCTCTCTTATAACAATCTATTTCACAGGTTATGAAATAGTTGATATTATAATTGGTGCTGCTATTTCAATTTTTATTATTTATAGTGCTTATGAACTTATTCAAGAAGGTGTTTTAGTACTTTTAGATAGAGCTTTAGATGAAGATATTTCTCAAAACATAATCAATATAATAAAAAAAGAAAAACAAGTAAACGATCACCATTTTTTAAAAACTAGAACAGCAGGTAACAATAACTTTGTAGAAGTTCATTTGGTTTTTGATTGTTTAATAACTTTAATGGATGCACATAGAGTATCTGATAAAATAGAAGAAGAGATAGAAAAACTAGATAATAGTAAAAATTGGATTATAAATATTCATATGGATCCATATGATGATTCAGATATTAATAATCAAGAAAACAGTATAATAAAATAATTTTTAATTAAAATAAATAGGATAATAAAATATGATTACATGGATGCAAAGACACAAGAAGTGGTTGATAATTACGATATGGATTAGTACTATTGCATTTGTGGGTGCTGGCTTTGTTGGTTGGGGTAGTTATGATTATGGTAAATCTGATGGAACAATAGCAGTTGTTGGAGATAAAGAGATACCACTAACAGACTTACAAAATGAATATAGTACTTTATATTCTCAATATCAACAAATGTTAGGTGGTAACTTTAATCAAGAGTTAGCAAAACAATTTGGACTTGAAAAAGCAGCACTAGATAGAATAATCCAAAAATACCTTATACTAAATTATGCAGAAGATTTAAATCTAGTAACAACTGATGTTGAAGTTGCACAAGAGTTAGTTAAAATAAATGCATTTTTTAAAGATGGTAAATTTGATTCAAATACATACAAATCAGTTTTAAAACAAAATAGAAGAAATGCAACAAACTTTGAAGCACAACTAAAAAAAGACCTTCTTGTAGCAAAAGTTCAAAAAATATTTAATGTAAATTTAGAAGAAAATGAGATAAAAAACTTAAGTACGCTATTATTTAGTGAAGATAAGGTTAGTATAAAAATCATAAACTCTGATACAATTAAAGTAAATCCATCTCTTAAAGATTTAGAAACTTATTATGAAAAAAATAAAGAAAACTATAAATCACAAGAAGGGTACAACATAAGTTATACAAAAATAGCTAATGTTGAAGGTAAAGATAAAAAGCAAATGAAAAAAATTGCTCTTAAACAATACCTTGCACTAAAAAAAGGAAATGATAAATTTGAAGAAACTCAAACTGTATATAATAATACACAGTTTTTATCAACTAAAGAATTCGTAAAAATACTAGAAGCTAAAGATGGTAATGTATTAAAACCAATTTATAAAGATGAAAACTATTATGTAGTAAAACTAAATAATAAAATCACCCCTCAACCTTTACCTTTTAAAGACGTAAAAAGTAAAATAAATAAAGAATATATAGCTTCAAAAAAAAGCTGAACTACTTGATAGTAAAGCAAAAGATATTATGAAAAACTTTAGTGGTGAAGATATTGGATATATAAATAGAAATTCAGATATACAAATAAAAAATTTAACTAAAGATGAAACATCAAAACTTATACAGAATATTTTTTCATCAGTAAGTAAAACTAATTATATTAATTTAAATAATAAAATAGTTGTTTATAAAATAACAGATAGTAGAATATCTACTTATGATAAAAACAATGACCAATTTGTAAAATCATCTATACAAGGTGCAAAAACAAATCTAATATCAACTAATCTATTAGATAAATTAAAAAATAAATATGATGTAAAATCATACTTAACAGAGTAAGAACTTGAATAACTCAATTTTAGCTATTGATATTGGTACAACAAATATTATTGCTATTGTTGCATCAAACGATTTTAGTAATAAAATAAATATACTAGGTGTTGGTCAAACAAAAAGTGAAGGTGTAAAAAAAAGGCAATATCGTAGATATTGACCTTGCAAGTAACTCTATAAACGAAGCTGTAACAACTGCTGTAAATAGTTCAGGTTCACAAATCTCAAAAGCTACAGTTTCTATATCTGGAGCTAATACAAAAACTTTAATGAGTAATGGTGTTGTAAATATACCAAGTGGACAAATCACTCAAAATGATATTAAACAAGTTTTAAAAATGGCTCTTTACAATGCACAAGTAATTTCAGACTATGAAGTTATTCATGTATTACCAATATTTTTTAGAGTAGATGATGGAACAACTATTTCAAATCCTCTTAATATGAATGGTTCAAGAATTGAAGTATCTGTAAATATAATCACAGCTAAAAAAACATCTCTTACAAATGTTAGAAATGCACTTAAACAAATTGGTTTAGAAGTTGATAAGTTTGTATTATCTGCTTATGCTAATTCTATAGCAACTTTAAATGCGGATCAAAGAAAACTAGGAGCAGCAGTTATAAACCTAGGTGGTACAACTTCTCAATTTGTAGTTCAAAAAGGTACTACAATAATATATAATGACTTTTTACCAGTAGGAAGTGAAAATATTACTAATGATATTGTTTCTACATTTCATACACCATATAGTGCTGCAAATATGATAAAAAAACAATATGCTACACTTTTACCTTATGATGATAATGAAAATGAACAAAGTATAAAAAAAGTAAAACTTCCAATGCTTGGAAATGAATCAGAATCAAAAGAGATATCACTAGAACAAATTCAACCAATAATTCATGCAAGAATTGAAGAAACATTATCAATAATTCATGATAAACTTTTAGATAGTGCAGCTATTGAAAATATTGATGGTGGTATTGTTTTAACAGGTGGTATGACTTTTATACCAGGGATTAAAGACTTAGCTTCTAAAATCTTTACAGATATTCCTGTAAAAGTTGCAAATCCTAAAAACATTCAAAATGGTTATATAAATTTTAATACACCAACAATGTCTACTATTGTGGGGTTATTACTTTATGAATTAGATTATGAAAATATGTTTGAATTAGATAGCAATGGTAATTTATTACAAAATAACAATACAAAAATAAATAATCCTTCTACACAAATAGAGCAACATTCTGCTGTAGAAAAAACTGTTTCAAAAGAATCATTAGAAGATATAAGAAATATCAAAGATGTTAGAAGAGTAGAGACTAAAAAGTCAGGTTTTAGTTCTGTATTAGATAAAATGGCAAGGTGGATATAATGGATAATAATCTTTTTGACCACAATAGTATAACTATACAAAAACCAACAAAAGTATTAGAACAAAATGCTGCAAAAATAGCTGTAGTTGGTGTAGGTGGTGGTGGTTGTAATATGGTCAACCACATGATAAACGAAGGTACTCATAAGATTGATTTAATCGTTGCAAATACTGACTTACAAGTGCTAAACTTATCACAAGCTCCTAAAAAAATTCAACTAGGTATTGAACTTACACGTGGTCTTGGTGCAGGTATGCGTCCAGATATTGGAAGAGATTCAGCACTTGAAAACTATCAAGAAGTAAAAGAATCTTTAGAGGGCGCTGATATTGCATTTATCGCTGCTGGTCTTGGTGGTGGTACAGGAACTGGTGCTGCTGCTGTTATTGCAAAGGCTGCTAAAGAGGTTGGTGCATTAACTGTTTCAGTTGTAACAAAACCTTTCAAATGGGAAGGTAAAAAGAGAACTGGTTTAGCTAATTTAGGTCTAGAAGAGTTAAAAAAAGTTAGTGATTCGATTATAATTATCCCAAACGATAGACTTCGTCATATTGTTGAAGAAAGTATTGGAATGAAAGATGCTTTTAAAGTAGTTGATGATGTACTTTACCAAGCAGTAAATGGAATGAGTGAAGTTATCTTAAAACCAGGTAGTGATGATATCAATGTGGATTTTGCAGATGTTAAAACTATTATGCAACATAAAGGTATCGCTTTAATGGGTATTGGTAAAGCAAAAGGTGATGATGCAGCACATGAAGCCCTAGAGCAAGCTATTAAATCACCTTTATTAGATGAAATATCACTAAGTGGTGCAAAAGGTATTATGATTCATTGGACAGTTAATCCTAATGTATCTATGTTTGCTATTGGTGATGTTATGCAACATATTGATGATACACTTATTGGAAATCCTGAAATTATATTTGGAACAACTACAGATGAAAACTTAGCTGTTGATGAGATAAAAATAACTATAGTTGCAACAGGGTTTGATTCTCCAGATGAAACTATAGAAGAGGAATCAAAACAACCTAAAACACAACATATAAATAATAGAATTACACAAGATAGTGAAAATCAATATGATCTTCCTCCACTTATGAGAGGTTATTCTATAAAATTTAGTCTATAAAAGACTAAATTTAAACTGTTTTACTCTTCAAATACTATAATGTCATATTGACTTTTTTTAACAACCAATGCCTTACTTGTCTCATTTATATCTTTAGATACTTTTAATTCATCAATTGTTATTTCTAAGCTTTTAATCTTTGCTTCAAGTTTTAAAATCTTACTAACACCAGCAATATTTATACCATCTTCTCTAGTTAGTATTAAAATACTTTTTATAAAATCTATATCTTCTTGAGAATAAAGTCTTATTTTTCCATTTGTTCTATTTGGAGTTACAAGACCTTCTCTTTCATATTGCCTCAAAGTTTGAGGATGAATATTTAATATAGTTGATACTTCACTTATAAGATAAACTGGTTCACAGTAAGATTTTCCATATGACATTTTAGACTCCTATGGTAGTTTTTCTTCTAATATTTTAACTAACTCTTCATCCATAGATTCTAATTTAGGTAATATAATATTTGCTTTTAAGTATAAACTACCTTTTTGTTTTGTTTTTCTATTAGTAGTACCCATATCTTTAACTCTAAATTTTTGATTTTGTTTTGTATCTTGTGGTACTTTTAAAGTTATCTCTTTTGTTAACGTACTAATTGTAACTTTACCACCAAATAAAGCCGTTTTAAGAGGTAAATCAAATGATTTAATTAAATCATTATCATCTCTTTCATATTCACTACTTTCTTGTACATTAAGAGTGATAATAAGATCTCCTCTAGGAAAACCTTGTGCTTGTCTTCCTTTTCCTTTAGCTCTTATTTTTTGACCACTATTTACACCTTCAGGTATTTTTATATCAAATGATTCACCATTTATTGATACATTTTTAACTCCACCTAAAACAGCTGTATTAAAATCAATCGATAAATTTGCACTTACATCTAAATCTGGTTCTCCAAAGCCAGAGCTTCCTGAAAAACCTGATCCGAATGAACTTCCTGAAAATCCACCTTGCCCACTAAAACCAGAAGCTCCACTAAAACCTCCACCTTGACCAAACATTTGTCGTAATATATCATTTATATCAACTCCTGCACCCTGCCCTCTTGCAAAGTCATGAAAGTTTTGTCCTCCAAACATATCATCACCATGCATATCATATTGAGATTTTTTTTGCTCATCCCCTAAAACTTCATAAGCAGCATTAATCTCTTTAAATTTTTCTTCTGCTTCAGGTGATTTATTCATATCAGGGTGATATTTTTTTGCTAATGTTCTATATGCTTTTTTTATTTCTGATGCTGTTGCATCTTCATTAATATTTAATGTCTCATATAAACTTTTTGCCATATTTTGTAAACCTTATTATTAAAAATTATTCATAAATTACTACTTTTGTAGTTTTGTTATTATAACACAAAGTTGAGTCTAAGTCAATCAAGGTTTATATTTTATTTAGCATACTAAGTATTACAATGGTAAAGAAACTATAAATTGAGCACCTTTATACTCTTTATTATTATACTTATATGTATCATTTGAAACATATAAAGTTCCCTCCATATGAGCTGTTATTAGATTATATGTCATATGAAGTCCTAACCCTGTACCTTGAGATTGGTGTTTTGTTGTAAAATATGGTTCAAATATTTTAGTAATAAAGCTATTATCTATACCTCCAGCATTATCTCTAAATATTATTTTTACTTTATTCTTACTTTTAAATACCCTTATAAATACTACTCTTTTTTTTAAATTAGTTTCAATAAAAGCATCTTTTGAGTTATTGAATATATTTATAAAACATTGAAGTAATTCATTAGGGTAACCTTTTAATTTAAGTTCTTCATTTATATTTGTTATTAATTTTATGTCATTACTTTTAACTACAGGTTCAATAAGATGTAAAAACCTATTCATAAAATCACCCATTTCAAACTCTTCTTTATAAGAATCGCCTTTCATAAAGTTTCTAAAATCATCTATTGTTTTAGATAAATATTGAGCATTATCATTAATATTATTACAAGTTTTTTCTATTACTTCATCCGTTAACTCTCCAAACTGTTTTTGTACTAATATACCTGTAGCAGCTGTAGAAATTATAGATAAAGGTTGTCTCCATTGATGTGCAATATTTGCTATCATCTCACCCATACTTGCATTTTTTGATTGTTGAAAAAGTAAATCATCTTTTCTCTTTAATTCTGTTACATCAATAAAAGTTAGTATTGTAAACTGTTCTAACTCATCATCAAAAGATGGTTTACTAGCTCGTACAATAAAATGTTTCAATTCATCATCTTTATACATTGCTGCTTTTAATTCTTTTTGAGGATTTTGAAGAATCTTATCTATCCAATTAACATCATTTTCTAAATATGTTCCATCATCACTATCTGGTTTTATAAAAAAGTTACATATACAATTGTTATCTTTTTTAAACTCTTTTAGTGTTTTATATTTATCAAAAAATTCAAAAAACTTGTCATTTACATCTAAAGAATTATTTTTATACAATATAATTATTATATATGGTTGAGCAGATAAAATAGCATTGATTTTATCTTTTTGTTTTTTCGTATGATCTAAATCTTCAGTTAAAATTTCATTATATTTTTTATTTGATATATAGTATCCCATTATAGAAATAAAAACTAATATAATAAACACTGTAAATATAATATTTTTTGTTGTATTTTTTAAATCCTCCATAGGGATATCATTTAAATCTTTAAATAAAATTATATATCCCATTGGTTTATTATTTAGATCTGGTATTCTATAAACTGTAACAAAATAATTATTGTTTTCATCTATAAAGTACCGTTCTTTTATTTCTAGATAATTTTCTATACCTTTTTGTTTTATTATGTTCATAATAGTATTATTTGCATCTAAATTTGCAACATAATAGTCATCTATAAAAGTTTTAGTAAAAGGTCGTGTTAATTGATTTTTATATTTTTTATGAGCAATAACTATAGAATTAAATTTGTTAGTTTTTAATTTTTTGGATATTGAATTAAAATGAGTTATTATCTCAAATATTCCTAAAAACTCCCCTCCAACATCATATATAGGAACCATTGATTTAAAGGTCATATCATATTTACCAACACTAATACTAGAAGTCACTTTAGGAATTTTCAACATTTTTTGTATATCAATTCTAGATTTATAAACTAAATCACCTCTTTGATTAGACCAACTTCTATAAAAGTTTTTCCCATTTATATCAATTATTTGAAACCAAACATTTTTAAATCGAGTAAACTTATTTAAAGTATTTGATAATTTATCTAATTCTAGTATTTTATGATTGTTTGCTTTTAAGGCTTCTATCATATATTTATCACTTGATAGAGCTAAAGCTATTGAAAGGGTAGCTTCCTTTTTTGTTTTTATGAGTAATTCTACATCTTTATGTACATTTAAATAAGTATTACTGAATATTTGTTTTTTTATTTCATGAGTTCGATGGTCTAATATATAAGCAGAAACAAATAAAACGATAACAAAGAGTACAAAAATAATTGCTATGATAATTAAGTGAAACTTTTTACTCAAAATATTACCTTCAATATGTGTATATTCATTGTACTAAAAGTTTTTTAAAATTTCGCTACAAATCCCCTATCAAAAGCTTCTAAATCTTTATAAAACTCTAATTTTTCACATTTAATAATCTCTTCTATGAATTTTTTCAATGGTTTTCTTTGATCATATCCCATTTCACATATTAAATATTTTATATTTTTTCTTTTAGTTTCTTGTATAATATTTTTTAATAATTCATCACCAATGTCCCCACCAAATAAAGCATTTGAAGGTTCATGTTTTACATTATTAGGTAGTAAATAATTATTTGCTATATATGGTGGATTTGATACAACCATATCAAATTTTATATTTTCATCAACATTTTGAAATAAATCACTTTTCATAAATATAATTTTATCTTCAACATTATGTTTTATAGCATTTTGTTTTGCTAAATCTAAAGCTTTATCATTTATATCAACAGCAATTATTTTTATATCTTTTACAAGAAGAGCTAACATAACAGATATAATACCGCTACCAACACCTATTTCTAAAACTTGTGGTGTTTTTATATCTTTTAATATTTCTAATGCTTTATCTACAAGTATTTCTGTTTCAGGTCGTGGGATAAGAACTCCCTTAGTTACATCAAAAATCTCTCCATAAAAACTCGCTTTTTGTGTAATATACTCCATAGGAAAATCTGTAGCTCTTTTTTGAACTAGTTTTTTTAACTCATCTTCGTATTCACACTGTTTATCATAGTTCAAATGAAGCCAGATAGTATTTTTTTGTAAAATATGAAGTAATAGTATCTCAACTTCTTTAGCAGGTATGTGAGTTACACCTCTTAATAGAGGTGAATACTCTTTTATTATTTGCTTATATGTCTTCAAGATTTTCTTTTAGTGCTTCATCTTCTTGATTACTTTGAGTTATACCATTACCTGTAAAACCTAACTCTTTTAATCTTTCTACTAAAGGTGGATGAGAATAAAAGAAAAATATATAAAGTGGATGAGATAAAGGAAATGATTTATTTTCATTTGCAAGTTTTAATAATGCATTTACAAGGTCATCTTTAGATGCTAAATCACTTCCAAATTCATCTGCTGCATATTCATTGTGTCTACTTATTGCAGAAATTAAAGGCATAAGGAAAAATGATAAAATTGGACTAAACATTAAAAATACTAAGATAATAGCATAAGGCTCATTATTAAGATTTAATGATAAAAATAGTTCTTCAGGTAAGTTACCGAATATTGCGAAAAATACAAACATAACAAAACCCATAATACCAATATTTTTAAGAATATCACCATTTTTAAAGTGCCCTAGTTCATGTCCTAATACTGCTAAAAGTTCATTATGTGTAAGCTTTTGAACTAAAGTATCAAATAAAACAACTCTTTTTGTACTTCCTAATCCTCCAAAATAAGCATTTAATCTATTATCTCTTTTAGATGCATCAACACTAAACACTCCACTACTTTTAAAGCCAACTTTATCTAGTAATCCTTCAATCTTAGCTTCTAACTCTTTATCTTCCAGTTTACTAAACTTATCAAACATCTTATCTCGAATAACTGGATATAACATATTTATAAGTATAATCACACCAAAAATAAAAGCAAATCCCCATATCCACCATGATGGAAAGTTTTCAATAATAAGTGCTAACCCAGCAATAACTAAACTACCGAAAACTAAAAATAATATTCCACTTTTTATTGTATCTTTTATATAAAGTGCTGGTGTCATATTTGAAAAGTCATACTTTTTATCTAATTTAAAAGTTTTGTATAAATCAAATGGCAACCCTAAAATCCAATTAATAATTATAAATAAATCTATAAATACAATCGCTTTTTGCCAACCATAAAAACTATTAGTAAGTTCATCAAGTGCAACCAAACCAAAACTAATCCACATAAAAAATAAAACAAAATCATACATAGTTGCTACTAAACTAATACGATTACTCTCTACACTATAATTTCCTGCAATTGTATATTTTGCAGGAGTTAATATCACTGCATCTTGTTTCTTTGCTTTTTGTACATAATCTACTTGCATAAATAAAGTATATATATTTACTAAAAAATATATGCAATATGCTCCTATTGCAAATTCTAACATCAATTTTCCCTTTTTATCTCTTCAAAAATCTCTTTGAATCTTTTAATTTTATTTTTATCATCTGTTATATTTATAATCTCGTAATTTTTTCCAAATGACTCTTTTTTCCAATTTGCACTTCCATATATGGCAAATTTGTCGTCAATTATAGCTAATTTTATATGTTGCTTTCTTTTGGTTTTTATCAAATTTATTTTTTTATAAAATTTTAATTTTGATTTACCATATATGATTGTTACATCAACATCTTTTTTTGATATTTTTTTTAGTATTTTAGCAAACTTTTTATAAGTAAAATTATACATTGCTATATCAACAGAACTATTTGCATTTTCTAATATAGTTGCTATATCTTCCTTTGCTTTATTGGCTTCTTTTGGTAAAAAATATATCTCATCAAGTCCAAATGAGTATATACTTAATATTGCTATTAACAATAGTTTACGTATCATAGTATTTATCTCTTATTTATTTTTGTTATTTTTAGTGACACTCTAATAGTGTTCTATCTGGATCAATTAGGTAATGATACCCATTATAAATTGTATATCCACCATATATTATAACAGATACAGCAGCTAATTTTATCATAACATTTCGTAAACCAGACTGTTTAAAAAGTCCTACAAAAAAACCAAGACTAAAAAGTGCAGGTATTGTACTTAAACCAAAGATAGTCATAACAAATGCACCATAAAAAGGATCAGCCGTACTAGCAGCTGTTATAGCAAAGAAATATACAAAACCACAAGGAAGTAGTCCATTTAACATCCCTAGTAAAAAAAAGCTAAAAAATGTTTGACTTTTTAAAAGTGCTTTGAAATTCTTTTGATACCAATTTGATTTTGAAAAAGAGTGTTCAATTAAAGCCAAAAATTTGATCTTACCAAGTAGTGACAACCCAGTAAGAAACATAGCAGTTCCAGCAACTAACCATAATACACCATTTGCAGTATTCGAAAAGGTAGCAACACCACCAAGATATCCAAAAACAGCCCCTAAACTAGCATAGGTAAGAATTCTTCCAAATGAATATAAAATATGTGCTATTGATTGTTGAGTCTTATTCCAATGCTCTTGGACTTTAGTACTACTATAAGCTATAACAATACCACCACACATACCAACACAGTGACCAAAAGAACCTAAAAAAGCTATAATAATAATAGAAAGTATATCAACTGTTTCCATTAATTTTTATTTCCTAATAACATTTTTTTTATTTTTGGATTTCCCATATGCTCACCTCTTAACATATGAATAAACATAGTAGAATAATCTATTAAATCATCTTTTTTATTTTCATAAGCACCAAAACCATACAACATAGGAGTTTGTTCGGTTCTACTATACCAAGCACTTCTTGCATCTATATATCTATTTGTATCTCTACTCATAACCCAAATTATAGCTTCATCTTTAAAACTTTTAGTTGAAAGCCAATTTACCATACCACCATGATCATGAAAAAACCAAGTTTTTCCATCTGGTGCTATTACTTGTGAAGCATAAGATAAATCATCTATAACCATCCCACAGTCACTATCTTGAAACTTTCCTAAAACTATTTTTATAGGTTTTTTTATTGTATTTCCAGTGTAAACTACAGTCATATTTTGAGAACTTGAAATTGATAAAAACAGAACTATTATAATGAATATTATAAAAACTACTGTTAGATAAGGTAAATATTTTTTCATATAATATTATATTATAATACTGTTAATTGTATGTTAAACCTACTTCAAAATATTTAGGAAACTATAAAGTTAAATAGACTATTATCTGCTCAATTAAAAAGGATATAAATTGATTTTTAACGAAAATGATACAATGAAAGAAAAGTTTAGAAAAATTGCAAAAATAGAAGGAATCTCTTTTCTTATATTACTATTTATTGCTATGCCATTAAAATATGTTGTTGGAATTGCTATAGCTACAAAAATTGTAGGGTATATTCATGGAGCACTTTGGGTTGGGTATTTATACTTACAATATGAAGCTTCACAAGAGAACCAATGGAAGATAAAATTTAATATGTTGGCATTTTTAATGTCTGTTATTCCTTTTGGAACAATCTATTTAGATAAAAGATTAAAAGAGAAAGCTTAATCTCTTTTAATATCCAGTAAAATTCTTATTTGCTAGGTTTTCTATAAATACTGTAGCATAACTACTTTTAGGAAGTGTGAACTCTAATACTAAACTATTTTTATCACTATTAAATTTATTTTTAATATCTTTTGGTTTTATCCAAGCATCTCTTCTATAACCTTTATCGTGAATAAACATATCATCATATTGTTCTTCCAAAACTCTTGCTTCCCTTTTAGCTCTTAAGATATCACGTCCTGGTAAAAGGCCTGTTATAGTTGTTCTATCATTTAAACTATATACATCACCATCAAGTTCAATTAGTTTTTTTGATTCTTTTTGCTTTGATAGTTCAACTCTTTTAGCTAACCAAGCATTAAAAAAGTAACTTTGATATGCAAGTTTTAAAAACTTATCTAGTTTTTTATCAACCATTATCTCTTCACCATAAACTATATCTTTAGCTTGTTGAAAATTATAATCTTTTCCAAACCTTTGATATCCAAAATAGTTTGGCATACCATTTTTTTGAATTTGTGATAGAGTTTGATAGATTATATGTAGAGTTTCAGGATTTATATCTTTTAGAGTGATTTTAAATCTGTTCCCCTCATGATCACCAATTTTTAGTTTTCTATTAAATTTAAAAGTTTCTAGTACTTGTATATTCTTACTATTTATACTTTCATATCCTCTACTTTTATTTAAAGGGATACTTATATATTGAGTTGTTGTTGCATTTTTATCTTTTAGTCCAGCATATCCAATCATATTTTCAGGTATTTGTAATTTTTCAGAGATGATACTTAAAAGCTCCCAAGTTGAAGTTAGTTGTTTTTTTATTTTTAAAATAAGAAAATTACCTTTTGTTGTAGGCTTTATATTTGTAACCTCATCAACTATAAAGTCATATCTATTTTGATTAAATGTAAAATTTATGGGTTCGTGGTTTTGTAGGAATATTCTTTGTGTTTTCATGGAGGGATTATACTGTTTATATTATAAAAACTAATCTATTTAAAATATAACCTTATATCTTATCTCATCCAGTGTTATAAATCCAAAATCTCTACTATCTACACTAAAAGAATCTGTACCTTTTACAAAGTAATTATTTTTTCAATTTTTTGGATTTTTTTATCATAAGCCCATAATCTTTTTTAAAAAAGACCACAGTATCTCCTATAGACAAATTTAAATATCTAAATATTTTTACACAAAGTACTCTTTGTCCATCTTTAAAAAATGGATACAAAGAGTCTCCTTGTACTTTAAAAAGCTTTAACATATTTTACAATATAGGATAAACCATATCCTCATTTGGTGCATAAGGTGCTTTTACTACTTTTGTTTCTACACCTTTTATTTTCCAAAAAATTTCTGCAAATTTATTTACTTCATCTAAAAGCTCCATAGCTTTTGCTCTTGAAGTGTGCTGTTTAGCTGCACCACCTTTTGTCATGATATTATGAACTATCTGATGTATTTGGGGGTACTGTTCTATTTGTGGAGCCTTAATAAAGTCACCCCATATAATTCTTATCTCTTCTTTACACTTTATAGCTTCAGTTTCTTTTACAGAAATATATCTCGCCATATCATTTAAAAATTGTGCTTTTTCTTGTGGTTCATCTTTTACTTTAACTTCAATTAAATCTACCATTCTTACTACACTTAATGCTGCAACTATGGCAGTATGAGGATCATATATACCACAAGGTACATCACAATGTGCATTTACAGTTTCTATATTATTAAACATATTTTTTCCTTAAAAAATTCATGTAAGATATTTATATATCACCAATAACTAGAATTAGTCTATCATAGATTTAACTTAAAGTAAATATAGAAAAGTTAATTTTTTTTGTAATTTACACTTTTAAATTCTGTATAATTTGCTTTTTAATACCTAAGATTTATTTCATTTTGCTATCTCTAATATTAAGAAACATAAGTGAAATATTTATAATACCTCCCAATACTTCTATAAATTGAACTATATAAAATGTACTATCAAATATATTATTAGATGCTAAATGATTTAAATAAATTGCACACGGTACTAATACAAGAGCACCAATTATAGCAATAAATGGCATTCTTCTTTTTTTAACTTTTATTAACTCTATATTTTTTGAGCTTTTTGCTAAAATGTTTCCAGTTATAGCTGTTGTAATAATTGAAGGTATCAATATAAATAACCCAGGAAATACAATCAATGATTTAACTAATGTAATTAACTCATATCCAAAAAGTAGTTCTACAATAATTGTAGAAAACCAAAAAATAACAATAGTAAAAAATGATATCATTGCAAAAATATTATGTATTTTTCTTAACATTATTAATCCTTTTTAAATACTATCTTAGCTCCAACTTCGATAGTTTCTTTTGCTTGTTTTATAACTCCTGCGAAAGTTGGAGGAGAGATATTAAAATCTTCGTATTTTATAGAAATTTTACCTTTATAAGTTATAGTGTTATTTTGAACCAATTTCTTTACAGGAAATTTAATATCTTTTTTTACACCATTTATAAAAAGTTTCCCTTCTAAGTATATTGTATCATTTGATTTAGTTTCATTATTAATCTCAAACTTAATATTTGGGTATTCCATATAATTTAATATCTCTATTATATGAGTATCTCTCTTATTATTTTGTGTATTAAATTTACTACTATTTATAACAACTATTCCACTTATATTATTCTCGGATACTTTTAACTCTCCTTCTAAAGCTTTATTTATCCCAACTATTTCATCATTACCCAAAAAAAACACATCAGATATAGCTTTAAAATAACTATTTGATTTTGTATTATCTATTTTATAGGTTTCATTTGCACTAACACTTAATACTATCATCAAAACAAATATTAATTTTTTCATCATTATTCTCCTGTATATACACTTTCATTTTGTTTTACTTCATAACCTGTTTTTAAACTACATCCACTAAATAATAGTAAAGATGATATACACACTATTTGTATTATATTTTTTTTCATTTTATATTCCTTTTTATTAGTTGCTATAGCAACTATAATAATTAAAAAAAAATTACTCTAAATTCGAATAAATTTTTTTTAATACCTTAAGACATATATCATGTTCTTTGTTTGATATACCTACTATAGATTTATCAATAACATCTATTGCTAAATATGTCAACTCTTCTCTTGTACTTTTTCCAAGTTCAGTAGTAAATAATCTAAAAATTCTTTTATCAATATCATCTCTTAGTCTTTCAATAAGACCTTTTTTTTCAAGCTTTTCCAAAATTCTAGCAATATTAGTTTTATCTTTTTTACTTTTTTTTGCTAACTCATTTTGAGTGATACCTTTATTTTCATAAATAATACCCAATGCCATCCATTGTAATGCTGTTATATCATAATTACTATTTTCAAAGTTATTTTCAAGTTCTAACTTCATCTTATTTGCAACTATATTTACAACATGACCAATTGAATCTGATAATGTAAAATCTTCTTTTTCTATTATTTTCATATTGAAAGTTTATAATAGAAATTATTAAATAAAACTTAAATAGTTGCTATAGCAACTACTTTAAATAAAAATAAAAAGTTCAACATAAATTTATTAATGAAGATAAAGGAAAAACTCTTCATTAAAAAAGTATTATTTTACTTTGATACCTTCCATTTCAATATCAAGTTTTACCACTTCACCAATTGCTACTCCACCTGCTTCTAAAATAGAGTTATATGTTAATCCAAAATCTGCTCTTTTTATTTTACCTGATAAAGAGAATCCTGCTCTTTCAACTCCCCATGGATCTTTAACTGTTCCACCATTTTCAAAGTCTAGCTTTACGTTTCTTGTAACACCTTTTATAGTTAAATCACCATACGCATCATCACCATCAATCTTTGTAAGTTTAAATGTGATATTTGGATATTTTTTTGCATCAAAAATATCATCTGCTCTTAAATGATCATCTCTTTTTTTATTTGATGTATTAATTGAAGCAACTTTAATTTCACCATTTAAAGATTTTAAAACCTTTGTTTCTTCATCGTATTCAAAAGAGCCTTTAAACTCATCGAATGTTCCTTTTGTATTAGAAACCATCATATGTTTAACTTTAAAGTCAACAGTTGAATGAGAAGTATCTACATTATAAGTACTTGCAAATAACGCACCTGAAGCTAAAACTAAAACCAATCCTAATTTAATCAATTTCATAATAATCCTTTATATAAATTTTAATATATCTTTCTAGAAAGATAATATAGAAGACTAACATTTAAAAACTTAAATATATCTTACTAGAAAGATATATTGTAAAAATATTATAAAAACGCTATACTTCATTTATGAATTTAGAAAAATTAAAAGAAGGGATATCTTTACATAAAAAGAATTCTCCAAAAACATATAATGAAAATATAAATATGACTATTCCACTTTTTGTACTTCATCAAAAAATTTACAATACTACAAGTAAAATGTTAGAAGTAAAATATAAAATATCAAGTACAGAATTGGATGTTTTAGCCTCACTGGTAATAGGTGGAGGAGATGATTATATTTTATCTCCAACAGAGCTTTATGGTAGGCTTCTTTTCTCTTCAGGAGGAATGACTAAAATTTTAAAAAAACTAGAAACAAAAGAATATATTATTCGTCTTGAAAACAAAGATGATAAAAGAAGTAAACTAGTTAAACTAACTTCTAAAGGTAGAAATATGCTCGATATTGCTCTTAAAGATTCTGTAAAATCTGATTGTAGTTTTTTTGAACCTTTAAATAAAGATGAAAAAGATAATTTTAAAAACTTACTTTTTAAAATTTTAGAAAATTGTGACTAGTATTTATAATTATCTAGTTTTATATATTATATAAATAGACTACTTTTTTATCCTATATATTTTTCCACTATCAGTTGAAAAATATATCAGACCATTTGGAGATTCTATAACATTTCTTATTCTTTCACCTAACTTTTCAAATAATCTTTCTTCTTTTAATACTTTTAAATTATCATCTAAGACTATTCTATTTAGATGAGTTAAAGCTAATGCTCCACCAAAAAGATTACCTTGCCACTTTTTAAATACTTTTCCACTATAAACCATAAGTGAACTTGGTGCAATGGAAGGGATATAAACTTTTATAGGCTCTTGCATACCTTTTTTTTGTGTTGCTATACCTACAGGTTCATTAGACCAATACTCTTTTCCATAAGAGATAGTTGCCCATCCATAATTTAAACCTTTTTTTATAATATTTATTTCATCTCCACCTCTTGGTCCATGTTCATTAGAATATAATTTTTTAGAGGTTTTATCAAAAAAGAGTCCTTGAGGATTTCTATGTCCATAAGAATATATCTCTGGAAGTATATTTTTATTATTTACAAAAGGATTATCTTTTGGGATTGTGCCATCAAGATTAAGTCTCATTATAGTTCCTGCATGAGTAGTTAAATCTTGCCCATTGGCTCTAACTCCCCTATCTCCTACTCCAAAGTAAATATGACCCTCTTCATCAAAGGTAATCCTACTTCCAAAATGAGCACCTGTAGAAGTTGAAGACTTTGTCACAAGTAACTCTTCCCATGAACTTAAACTATTATTTTGTAATTTTGCCCTAGCTAATGTTGTTACCCCATGATCATTGATATTTTTAGAGTATGTGAAATATATCCATTTATCCACTTCATAGTTAGGAGATATTTGAACATCTAAAAGTCCCCCTTGTCTATGATAAAACACTTTAGGAGGATTTGAAATAGAAGTTAGTTTTTTACTATTTATATTAAAAGTAAATATTTTTCCATTTTTCTGAGTTATAATCATCTCATTATCATCTAAAAAAGCCATACCCCATACAATATCAAGACTAGAGATAAGCTTTTCTAGCTTATAATCAACACTTTTTGCCTCTACTAGTGTAAAAAAAGATACAAAAACTAAAAGACATATTTTAAATATAGATTTCATAATAACTCCTTTTTATATTCATCTATTTTATCATAACTTTTTACATTTAAAAAATATTGTTAAATTAAATGAAAGCTGCTATTTGATAATATTTCTCAAATTTATTTCTCAGGGCAAGGTGAAATTCCTTACTGGTGGTAACTATTTTATAGAAGTCCACGAGCGCCTTACTTTTTTGTAAGGGTCAAGCAGATTTGGTGCAAATCCAAAACCAACAGTCATAGTCTGGATGAAAGAGAATGTAAAAATTTTACTATATTATTGTTAAATATATTAGGATTATATTACTTAAATATTAGCCCTGATTCAATAAGTTTACTCATATAAAAAGGTATAACTATGAATCAAAATACTAATAGTTTAGATTTTAAACTAAATATTGTAAAAGCATTAGATGCTTTACAAAACGGAAATGGTGTTATTGTAACAGATGACAAAAATAGAGAAAATGAAGCAGATATAATATTCTGTGCAAAAATTATCACCTCTAAACAAATGGCACTTCTTATAAGAGAATGTAGTGGTATAGTTTGTTTATGTTTAACTTCACAAAAAGTACAAGAGTTAAATCTACCTATGATGGTACAACACAATGACTCAAAATACCAAACACCTTTTACTATATCTATAGAATCAAAAGAAAACGTTACAACAGGCGTATCTGCAAAAGATAGAGTAACAACTATACAGTCAGCTATAAAAGAAGATGGAATTAATCATATAGTTTCACCAGGGCATATATTTCCTCTAAAAGCTAGAGATGGTGGAGTATTAGAAAGACCAGGTCATACTGAAGCTGGTATTGACTTGATGAAATTAGCAAAACTAGACTCAAGTGCTGTATTATGCGAACTTACAAATGAAGATGGTACAATGACAAAAGGTGATGATATAATAAATTTTTCAAAAAAACACTCTATGCCTATAATAAGTATAAAAGATATTATAGAGTATAGAAACTTTTTAAAAACATAAGGATAAATATGGAAGCAAATATAGTATCTATAGCAACAGGTATTAGTAAAACTTACGGTAAAGAAGACAATACTTTTCAAAGTGCCTATAAAAAAGATCAGTTTTTTAATTTTGTAGAAGTAAATGAACTAGGACTAAATGGAGATTTTCAAGTTGATAAAAGATATCATGGTGGAGAAAATAAAGCTATACATATAGGCTCAATTAAACATTTTGATAACTTTAAAAATATATACAATAAAGAGTTAGATAAACTAGCTATTGGTTGTAATATATTTATAGATAACTATGATGAAAGTGATATTTGTATAGGAGATATCTATACAATTGGAGATATTGAAGTTGAAGTAAGTGAACCAAGACAACCTTGTTGGAAAATTGGTGCTATATTTGATAAAGAGACAAGTAGATATATTGCAAAAAACAATGCCACAGGTTGGTATGTAAGAGTATTAAATGGTGGAACTATCGATATAAATGATAAGATGGTTTTAAAAACAAGAGTTAGTGATATAACTGTTAAGGAATTAAGCTTTTATTTACATGAAACTCCAAAAGATAAAGAACTAATAGATAATATTCTAAATATTAAACCATTATCTCAATCATATAAAGATAGTTTAAATAGAGCATTAAATTTAGCTAAAAGCTAAATTTATGCTGTAAACCTTTGAGGTAATTTTTTCCCTAAAACTAAAACTTTTAAAAACTGCCAAGACCAAACTAAAAATAATAATAACCAAAACGTTATAGATATATCAAACAGTATCATATAATCCATACCAAACGAGGCTACAATAGAAACTAAAATTCTTAAAATTACAACAACTTGTGTCAGATAAAAAATATATGTAGTTAACTTATTTGCATGTATCATATTTCCTGAGTGCCCTAAAGTTACTCTAGTACCAAATCCAATAAGTACTGTTAGTAAAAAGCCTAACATTAAAGTATGTATACCTAAAGCTAAAAAATCAAATCCATAAAAATAAGATAAAAACCCACTAATAGAAGATATAAAAAAAGCTATAGGTATCCAAAACAACGATATATGAAGTATCCATAACATTGGATTAGTATTTGGAAATGGTAATTTCCATCTATATAACTCTTTACCTATAAGTATCGCTAAAAGAATATCTGCAATAAAAGATAAATTTGTTGAGATATATTCTAAAACAACATGTAAAGCTAGTAATATACTCACATATTTTAAAAAGTTTCTATCTTTTACTAATCTACACTGAGAGAAGAAAGGTATCATTCTTTGAGCTACAGAAAATGTAACAATAAACAGATATAAATATATGGAAATTTGTATAGCTAAAACATCAGAAGATAAAACTAAAAACAATATATTTGCAGTCAAACCAAAAGATAAACCTACAAGTATCCAAAAAGTATCGTACTTATCTGTATAACTAGATTTTTTAAATATATCAAAAAGTATTTTAACAGAATAAATCATAGCTATAAGAGTTATAAACATACCTACTTTATAAATAGTAAAAGAGAACAATGCCCCAAATACAAAGCTTATATCACCTAAAAGAAATAAAGTAAATATCTTTAAATAAAGTGATTTCTTTACAACTGGTGTTGCTAAAAACTTTGGAAAAGTAGTAAATAAAAAAGCTAAAAAAGCTGGTGTAAAAAGAAGATAAATTAATCCATAAGAGTGAAAATTAATAATATCACCTGAAAAAACTATTACACCTTTATACCCAAGCATAAAAAGTAGCATTAAAACAACAGCATTAAAAAATGCCAATAAAAAAAGGGGTTGATGTGGTTGTGAAAAAAAATAATGATTTTTCATAAAATTTTCCTTTATAAACTTCTAACTTTTATTAAGTGTTGGGATTCTAACTAAAGCTATTTAGAAAAACAATGATATAAATCAATTATTTCATTTACTTATACTCATATAATGACTATTTTGTAATTTTTTTGCATACAATAAAAATAAAATACCAATAAATGCAATAAAAGCTGTAACATATAAAGTTGTATTGTAATTACCAAACTTTTCTATTAAAGCTATACTATAAAGTGGTGCTCCCACTTGCCCTATACCATAAGCAGCAGTCATAGCACCCATAAATATAACAGGATTTTTCCCAGCTAGTTTTCCTCCATAGTTCATAAAAAGTGCAACATGTCCTATAAAAGTACTTCCATATAAAGCACCACTTAATAAGTTCATATAAATATCATTTGTAAAAGTAGGTATTAAAATCCCAACAATTTGAAGTATAAAAGCTAAAATAATAATCTCCACACTTCCATATTTATGTGCTAACCTCATCCAAATAATAGCAGATGGTATTCCAGCTACTCCAACTACAAGCCAACCTAGACTTCCATAACCAGCAAGACCCTCTAGTGAATTTATAATATCAGGAAAAAATGTAGCTTGAACAACAAAACTAACCCCAGCTGTAAAATAAGCTAATATTAAAAGTATCACATAAGGGGTAAACATATCTTTTGAAACCTTATGTTTTACAGCCTCTTTTTTTAACTCTTTATCAAAAGATAAAATATAAACAGAATAAATAGCAACAAAAAAAGCAAATATAGTCAATACCATCCAAGCATCACTCCATGTTCCAATTTTTAAAACATATTGACTTATTAATTCACTTATACTAATTGCAAATCCAATACCAGTAAAGTGTATCCCCATAGCTTTTGTTTTATCTTCATAGTTTAGTTTTACCATAACTATAGCTCCACCAACAATAAGAACCATAGCACTTCCAAACCCTGCTACTATACGTGAGATAAACCATAATATTTCATTTGTAGTTGTAGCTAATATTAGTGTAGTTAAAATACTTAAAACCATACCAATACGAAAATATTTCACCTTTGTATTTATATCTTTTAAAAATATACTAAATACAGCACCACTTAAATACCCAGCATAATTAAAAGAAGCATAAAGACCAGCATCCCTAACACTCAAAAAGTCTTCAAGCATAGGTGGAAGTAAAGTAGTAAAAGCAAATCTAGCCACCCCTACTCCAACTATTATACTAATAATCCCAGCAAGTAAAATATTAAAGTTTTTATTTTTATTAAAAATTATTATTTCCTTTTTTATATCAAAAACAATTAGTTATACCAAGTAGTAACAGTATCTATACTTTGTCTAGTTTTTGGTCGTTGTTCATTTTTTCTATATCCAAAAGCTACCATAACAGAGGCATCAAATATATCTGTATCTATTTTAAGTTCATCTTTTAAAAAGTTTGTCATCTCTTGTTTTTTAAAGCCCTCAATAGGACAGCTATCTACCCCAATATAAGAAGCATATGTCATCATATTTCCAAGGGCAATATATGTTTGTTTACAAGCCCAATCAAACATAGCTTTTTCATCACTTGCAATTGCAAAATCTTTTTCTTGAAAATTCTTGTAAAACTCTTTTCTAATTTCTAACATATCTTTAGGAACATTATGGACAACTTCAAAAAGGTTATTTACATAATCACTTCCATGTATCATTGTTTGTTTTTTTCTAGCAAGTGTTATAACATAGTGACTTGCAGTTGGCAAAGAACCTTGTGCTCCCCATACAAACTCTTTTAGTTTTTCTCTTAAATCTTTATTTTGAATAACTAAAAACTTCCAAGGTTCTGTTCCAAAAGAGCTAGGACTCAATCTACCTACTTCTAAAATAGAATCAAACTCTTCTTTACTAATCTTTTTTGTACTATCAAACTCTTTACAAGCATGTCGAAACATCATTGCATCTAAAAATTTATCTTCCATTATATATTCCTATATTTATTTTATGAAATTCTATACTAATACTATATAAAGTCAAATAAATCTTTTGGCTTAGTTTGAAAAATAGGATCAATAAGTTTTTTGGCTTCTTTTATATACCACTCATAATTTAAATTTTCAAAAGAAAAGTTTGAGGAATCATTACATATTTGTACATTATATCCAACATTTACACCAATAATTCTCTCCTCTTTACTATTTTTTATAGGTGGCATAACTTTTTTTAAAGCTCTACCATCTTTAGATATATAATATCTTATAGTATTTTGTAAATTTTCATACTCTTTTTTTAACCCCACAATATTTTCAAGTACTAACTTTGAATCTCTAGGAGACTTATAGCTTATCATAAAATCAAACTTTTCTTTATGATTTGGGATAAACTCTTCAAGTGGAATATTATGTATGAGGTAAGCTTCTACTGCTTTTGGTACCACAAGACTAGAGTGATTTTGATACCATTCAAGTTCATATTTATAAGCACCTATTTTTTTAACATCTCCATCAATAGTTTTTGCAATATAATTATTTACATCTCTTATCCACATATTAGTGTATTGTATTTTCTCCAGCTCCATTTTTGTAAGCTCTTCCCATTTTTTTAAAATATCAAAAAACTTATCTTGAGAACTTTTATGAAATTTAACTGTAAGACCATCAGTATTTGCTTGAATTAAAGATAATGACTCTATATCAACCATCAAAGACTCAGCTAACATACATAACATTAACTGTCCATTCATAGTAATAGTTATAGTCATCAAATAATCATAAAATGGACTATATTGATTGTTTGTATCCCCAAACCCTGCTGCATTTAATGCTAACTTTAACATCTTATTTTCAGGAGTCCCTTTAGCATAACTAAATCTAAGTTCTCTAATATCATTATAAATATCTGCAAACTCAATTCCCAAATGTTCAGGATATAGTTTATTTTGTACTACAATACTTGGATAATAACTAGCAACATCAACATCATATATTAAAAACTCATCATCCTTTTCATAATAACAACTCTCAACACTACCATGAAGTCCACCAGTACCTAAGTAAAATATAAAATCTTTATAACTAATGTGTAAACTAGAAGCTACACCATTTTTAGATATCTCCATACTATTTGCTAAAAACCCTAGTTCCTCTTTAGGTATATTTACAAACACTTTTTTCATATCATTTGTATATTGTTTTAGTAAATACTCTTTAAGAGATTGAAACTCTTTAGTTTTAAACTCTACACAATCAAAAATAATCCGAGAAAAATCTATATAGTTTCGTATAGTTTGTCTTGGTTTTCCATCTTTAAAACAAATATCCAAACCTAACTTCTCTTCAAGGTTTCGTATAAAAAACTGCTTCCCTATTTTCATATCACTATAGTTCATCATATTTTCTTTATATTTTAGACTCAACTCTTCTCTAAATTTTATAGCATCTTTTGAGTGATGAAAAAATTTAACAGTTTCACTTACATCATGTTTATTATATTTTAAAAGTGTATCTATCTCATCATCTTTTAGTGTAGTTCCAACTTTAAAAGGCAAATCTTCAATATTTTGTGAGTTCATATTAAACTCCAAAATTTTAAGGCTTACCATTCTTCCTTTACTATCAAAGTGATGTACTCTCATAAGATCTAGTTGTGAAATATTAAAATTTGCCTTAATATTTGTAAAATTTGTTTTGCTTTTTATAAGTTCACTTGCATATTTATATATCTCATTAGCAAGTTTTTCTCCACTAAGATTTTGTTTATATATAGATATAAAATATTTTAGTACAGGATAATCAAAGCCAATATTATTGTACCCCACCATAGTTTTTTTACTTTTAGATAACCATAAAAGAGTTTTATAAAATTTTATAGCATCATTAGTTCTTGAGCTTATTTCAAATACTCTAGTTTCTTCTATATGAATATTTTGAATTACACAAGAAAAAACATTTGGAAAAGTTTCTATATCATAAGCATAATATCTATTTTCCATAAGTTATTAAAACTCCTTTTTTAAAAAGCACCCTACTCCATAAGGTTTTTTAGAGTAGTGATTTTTTCCATGTTCAACTATTAAGGCATGATATTCTTGATATATTATTCTTAATTGTTCTTTATCTTTTATCTTTATTGTCAAACTATCTTCAAATAGCTTTTTCATATCTTTATATTTAGCTTTCTCATCAATCAAACCTAACTCTAAAAGTAATCTTTTAGTATAAGCATCAACTTTAAATTCACATTGATTATATCCATAAAGAAGTATAGAATCTGCCGTTTCTTCTCCTATACCTTTTACTTTTAAAAGCTCATCCCTAGTTGGGATTTTACTATTTAGACTATCATGAAACTCTATAAAGTTTAAAATATAGTTTGCTTTTTGATTAAAATACCCTGCTGGTTTTATAAATTGTTTTAGTTTATCAATATTTATACTTTTTATAGCTTCACTTGTGATACAATTATTGTCTTTTAAGTTATTCATAGCTTTTGTAACTGACACAAAAGTTGTATTTTGAGTAAGAATACACCCCAAAACCACTTCAAATATTTGATTGTTATTTTTAGGATATGTGTAGTCATTTGGATGGTAACCTATATCTAAATAAGGCCACCAACCTTGTGCTCCATATTTTTTATAAAGAAGTTTATAAATGCCATATAAATTATTAATCATTTTTCCTTTTTTATATTTTAACAAAAAATTAAATCTATTTATAAAAACGTTGCACTTTGTAAACTATTTACTTTTAGTTCTTATATTAGTAATAGTCTGTCCACCTATTGCATAGTTGTCCATACTAACTTCATCTATTGTAACAACACAAGTTTTTTCACCTCTACAAAACACTTCTACAAAAGCATTTGTTAGTTTCTGTGAAAGTTCCTCTTTTTGCTCTTTTGTTACTCCACCATTCTCAGCAGTCATTTTTACATTTATAATTGGCATATGTTCTCCTAAAGTAATTTACTTAATTAAATATTTTTTATGTATAATATCACTAAATACGATGGAATGTCAAATATCAAATCGTGATTGGTGATATAAGGAAAAGTGATATGGATTCAAATCTTTTAAAAGTATTTGTAGCAGTTGCAGGAGAAAAAAGTGTAACACTAGGTGCTAAAAAATTAGGCTTTGCCCAATCAAATGTAACATCAAGGATAAAACAACTTGAAAAAAATATAGGTTATAGCCTTTTTCATCGTACCCCAAAAGGTGTAAAATTAACTGCTGAAGGGGAAAAGCTATATAAACATGCTGTAGATATTGTAAGAAGAGTAGAAGATGCCATACTTGATATGCAAAATAATGTTAACGAACAAAAAAAGTTAATAGTAGGATCAACTGATTGTAATGCTGCTGTTCGTATCTCATCATTTTTAATGAAACTTCATGATGATTATCCAAACTTACAACTTGAACTTCTTACTGCAACAACAAGAGAAGTAACAAAATTACTACTTGATTATAAAGTAGATATTGCATTTATAAGTGGAGAACCAAAATCTGAAGAGTTGATGGTACTAAAAAAATATGAGGAAGAGATTGCAATTTTAGAGCAAATAGATGGAAACTCTCAAAATAATATTCTTTCATTTAAAGAAGGGTGTGCATATGATGAGTTTTTAAAAAATTATTATCAAGAGAAAGGAGATATAGTAGAAAAGTCATTATCCTTTGGTAGTTTAGAAACTATTCTAGCTTGTGTAAAAGCTGGTATGGGGAAAACTTTACTTCCTACAAATTTAGTAGATAAGCTTGGCTTTACAAAAGAGATAAAAATCACAAAACTAGATAAAAAAATAGCATATATTCCTACTTGTTTAGTTTGTAGAAAAGATTATATACCAAAGATTAGCGAATATCTAAAACAAATGGAGTTTTAATAAAAGATAAAATTCTTAAAAATTTTATCCTTTTAAGACCAAACCTTTTTACATTGAAACTCTACAGCTTCATCAAAACTACCTTCTAAATAATTTATAAAATCTAGCTCTTTAAAGTGTTTAGTTAAAATCTCAACTTCATCACCTACTTGAAGTTTTATATCTTTTTTAGTTTCAATTTTTCCTAAGAACCATAAAGCTAAAAAGTTTGCTGAAAATTTATTTAATATATTGTGAGAAAACTCTTCAAAATCATCATAAATACTATTGTTAAATTCATCAAGTACAAGATTTAATAACTCTTTTAAATGCGCTAATGGTACTGCTAAAAATATCAGTCTTGCAAGCTCTTTTCCAAAGCTATACTCTGCACCTAAATATACTCGTGATGTTTTCCTAGTTTGTCCATACATTGATGAACGAAGTCCTACTAAACCAATATCTGCATGTTGGTGTTTAGCACACCCTTTTAAACAACCTGAAAAACCTATAAGTATTTTATTTTCTTCTATTCTTTTTAGTGGTAAAAATTCTGTCTCATCTTTTATATTCCAATATGAATATGGACAGAACTCACTTCCTGCACATGCTATAATTGTACGATTTTCATTGTCGTGCATTAGAGGAAAGCTTTCTTCTTTTAATCCTAAAATATATACTTGTTGGTCTGTTCCTAATCTAACTTCATAGTTATTTTCAACTGATAAATTAGCGATGTCTAATATCTCTTTTGCTTCAATTCTTGCAAACTTTGAATGATAACAAAATGAATACTCACCATTTTTAAGCTCTTCATATTCTTCAAAAACTTTCTTTTCTAAAAGAGTTTCACCTTTTTGCTCAAATGGTTTTTTATACTCTTCTTGTACAAAAGATTTAAACTTATCAATACCAATATTTTCAAGAAGATGAAAAAGCCTTGTTCTATCTCTATCTTGTCTTAATCCATGTTTATTAAAAGCTATAACAAAAGCTTTAAAAAAATCTACAACTTCCTCTTTTTGTAAAAATATATTTGCATCTTGGGCTAACTCTGTATTTTTACCACCCATAAAAATATTAAAACCATAAACATCATTTTTCTTAGCTAATGCAAAATATAAATCACTAGCAAAAAACGAACCACCATTTGCATATGAACCAGAAATTCCTGTAGATATTCTTCTTGGAAGCATTCCTACATATTCAGGTACTTTTAGTATAAACTCTTGCATCTCTTGTATATAAGGATATACTTCAATTATATTGTATTTTCCACAACCATCAAATACATCTGTTGCAATATTTCTAATATTATCTCCAAATGTTTGCCAAGAAGTTAGACCTAATTCATTTACTTTTTTAAAAACTTCCATAACATTATCTTCATCTAAACCATGAAGTTGTAAACCAGCACGTGCTGTTAGTATAATATATAAATCATATTCATTAACTATCTTTGCTATATCTAAGAGATTTTCATTTGAAATTCTTCCTGCTGGAAACCTAAGCCTAAGCATAAATTCCTCTTCATTTAATTCATTGTTATAAATTCCAAAATCTTGAAGATAGTAACGATCCCCCTCACCTAAAGAATTCAGATACAAAGTATCTATCTCTTTAAAATAATCAATAGGACGTTTAGCTCGTTTTAATTTTTCTCTAATATTTAAATCTTCAAAATACTCTTTATCATGCATATAAAATGGTTTAGCAACAGGTTTAGACACTTAGAAATCCTTTGGTAAATATAATTTGAAGATTGTACCTTTTTTATAACTTATTTTAAATGATTTAAATCAATTTACATGTTGCGCTACTCTAGTGCCATTTCAATAATTGATTTTTGAGAATTAATTCTAAACTTACTATGTTTTTAACTTTTTGATTAACTCCAATGTCCTTAAATCAGTTGGAGTTGCTCTTTGTTCTAAATTTTTTACTATTTTTTCATATCTTTGTTCATCCCAGTGTTGTCCAGCTTTAAACTTTGCAACAGTATTTGAAGGACTTAATTTTAATATTGCTGTAGCATTTACTGCTTTTTCATACATCTGTTTATTATTTAATGGAATATATTTTCCCTCTTGTTGTAGTTTTTGCATTAATGCTTCTAAAGCTTCTACTTTTTCATCATAGTCTTGAATTACATTTATCTTTCCATCAATTATTACTGATTTAAATAATTGACTAGCAGGACAAGCTAAACCATCATCACTACTAAAATATGAGGGCAATAAGGACAAAGCTTCAACTACACTAAATGAGGCATAAGAGTTATTTTTTATCATATCCATTTTTTTCCCTTTTTTTGCCCCATGAAAATATATATTCTCTTTAATACGCATAAAATTTATAGGCACTGAATAAGGCTTATTATCAACACAAAGTGCTAATGTTCCATATTCAGTACTATCCAATATTTCATTGATAATAGTTTTATCTGTTACTTCAAATATTTTTTTCATATATTTACCTTTTATATTTTGTCCTCATAAAGTAACATTTATTTGTAATTTATTCAAGTGACAAATTATTAAAATATTATAGGTACAATTATCTTTTATTTATAATTTTTTTATATATTTAGTTTGAACCATAAAGTCACTTATAACCTTACTTTGCTTTAGTTCAAAATTCATATTATTTTCTAATTCTCCAAATAGAGATATACCACCTCCTAGCAATACAGGTATTGTTGTTATAGTTATTTCATCTATTAGATCTTCTTTTAAAAAACTTTGTATAGTTTTACCACCATCTATATATAAATCTTTATATCCTCTTTTATTTAATATTGAAATTAGCTGTTTTGGTGTACCTTTTAAAAGTTCAACTTTATCTTCTAAGCTTTTAGGTATTGAACTTAGAGAATCACTTACAACAAATACTTTTTTAGTATAAAACCACTCACTACCAAAACTACAAACCATATCAAAAGTATTTCTACCCATAACTAAAGCATCAATACTATCCATAAACTCTTCAAATCCACTATCAGATATAGTATCAGGGGAAGGAAGCCAATCGAGTCCACCATTTTTATCTGCAATATATCCATCTAAACTTGTTGCTATATATACTTTATTTGCCATGTTTTATCCTTTTATACTATGCAACTAAACTTTTCTTTGCAAGGTTACTATTTTGTCTTAGTTGTTGTGTTAATTTTAGTTGTTGTTGTTTTGTTATCACTTCACTTTTAAATAACTCTCCTAATATTGCACTTTCTGTTCTTTCTAGTTTTGAAGCTATTTGGACTATATTATTATCTTTGTTAAACATACTTTTTACTTTTATTCTATCTTCTAGACTCCATTTTAGACCACTATTTTTAGCTTTTCCATCTTCTTGGTTTCTATGTTGTCTAAGAAGTTGTTTATCTTCTATTTGAATTTTAGATGCTTTTTTTGTTTTACCTGATTTTACTGCTTCAAGATTTGCTTTGGCTTCTTTTATTCTACTATCAATTAATTTTTCTAAATTAGAAGCTAAAAGATAGTGAAAATTTTCACTATCTTTTATAAGTGTTTTTTTAGCTCTTGTAATTGCTACATAAAAAAGATTGAACTCATCTATAAGTTCTTGATTTGGAAGATAGTTTTGTTCCTCTTGAAACTCTTTTAAACTATCACAATCAAAGTCAACTATCAAATCTGCAAAATCTGTAAAGTCATCTGCAACTGTAACTCTATCCCACTCTAAACCTTTAGCTGTATGTGCTGTTGTTAAAAATAATATCTCAGTTAATCTTTTATCAAAACCATTTACAGATTTATTTTTCCATGCAGTATAAAATTTATCTGCTATCTCTTTAAATTCAAATATTTTTTCTTTATATTCCCTTGCAATTTTAAGAGCTGATTTAAGTTCATAATCCTCAACCTCTTTTGCATAATCTGCTATCTCCTCTTCACTATAAAAGTCTTTTAAAAATCTATTTCTTTTTATTTTTTCTTTCTCGTTTGTTAGTACATAATGAACCTCAATAGTTAAATTAAATATTTCATTTGGATCACGTACAGTAACAAAAGGTTTCCTTGAATCTATTCTATTTGATATTATAGATATAAGCTGTGCATTTGTTCTTGATATATAACCTGATGTTTCTATTACATCATTTTGATTTTCTTTTGTTTCTATTTTTACTTTTTCATTTTTAAAGTTTTCTAATAATTTATTTGCATACATAGCAATAGAATCATTAAATCTAAAACTATGAGATAAATATAACTTTACATCACTTTTTATTTTACTTAGTGCATTTTTACTCCCTCTAAATGAGTAAATTTGCTGATGTTCATCACCTACATATATTTTTACTTTTGAACTTAACGATTCAAAGATACCTAGTGTTACTTCGTTTGTATCTTGTGCTTCATCTAGCATAATAATATCGTAATTAAATTGTGAGATTTGTTCTTTTGAAATTAGTAAGTAATAATACTTTAAATAAAAACCATGTGTAGGTTTCATCTTATTTAGAAGCATTAAGTCAAACATTTTTTTTGCACTTTTATGTTCTATATCATCTTTTATTATCTCTTCACTTTTAGAGTTACAGAAGTTTTCAAATATTTTTAATGTTCCTATTGCTTGATTATATGTTATACCAAACTCTTTTGAGATATCTATAGCTCGATAGTTTACTAAATTTGTCAAGTCTATATTTGTATATTTTTTAATAGCCGCAAATGCTAAACCATGAGTTGTTTTTACACTTGTATTATTTGAGAATATATTTAATGCTTCATTTTTAATAGCACTATTAAAAGCAAGATATAATATCTTTTTATTTGGGTATTCATTAGCTATAAGTTTTAAAGTTGTCGTTTTACCAGTACCTGCAAAAGCATTTATTTTTATATTTTTATACTTTTTTACAGCTTGAAGTATCTCTTTTTGTTGTTTTGTTATATTCATAGGGTAATATTATCTTATATTTCTAATATTATAAAATTAAATTGCAATTTGTAATATTTTTATATTTGTACTTTTAAAACTTCTTTTAAAAATACTTCAATATCAACTTTACCGCCACCAGCAAAA
>LLEK01000006.1_pt1 | contig 59460 bp, 72 predicted proteins | sample 595821 | NCBI WGS metagenome assembly LLEK01 (sample SAMN02919311, study PRJNA255460) | bioreactor metagenome | biome: chemostat; feature: culture 2011_25.1; material: sediment; isolation source: day79 25degC chemostat 2011 inoculated with Wadden Sea sediment taken from... | place: Germany: Bremen ...
TTATCATATATATACAATAATTAGTTTTTAGATTATTCAATCTTGACTTTTAAGTTTTTACCTAAAAATCACTGGATATATTTACCATATATCCAATTTAAATTAGTTTTTTAGTTTTAAAACTAAAACTCTAAGTTTATAGACGAAGTTTATTAATTATAAGTAAACTTATAATTAACTCTTCTTGTATCTAGTTTATAAAAATTATACTCTATATCTTTCAATATATTTCTCTTCTTTTTAAACTTGATTTATTTATTAACATTATTACTTTTAAAGAACTTCCATTTTTAAAATCTAACACTCTCAACTTCTCAGTTAAACGCTTTACTTTATTTGGACGCGAATTATAATCTTTTTTCACTCCCTTGTCAAGACCTTTGGCTTAGGTTTTGCTTAAATTTTCGAATTTCTCTTAATTGCTTTTTATTTACATTATTTTTTTCAGTTTTATATAGTAATTTTTGATATAATGCGATAATTATATTAAGGAATCTTTATGAATTTAGAAGAGATAGATAAGACGTATGTGCTAAATACGTACGCTAGAAATTATGTTAACTTTATAAAAGGTGTTAACGCTACATTATATAGTGATGAAAATAAAGACTATATTGATTTTACAAGTGGTATAGGTGTTGTATCATGTGGACATGGGAATGAGAGAATTTCAAATGTTATTTCTAATCAAGCAAAAAATGTTATTCATATGTCTAATTTATTTGCTATTGAACCACAAGCAAAGTTAGCTCAAAAAATACAACAGTTATGTGGTTATGATGTAGCAATGTTTTTTGGGAATAGTGGAGCTGAAGCAAATGAGGGTGCAATTAAAATTGCAAGAAAGTATGGTGAAACCAAATTTGATAATAAGAGATATAAAGTTATAACACTTGAACACTCTTTTCATGGAAGAACTATAACAACTGTAAAAGCTACAGGTCAAAGTTCAATGCATAGTGATAATTTTTCACCATATCCAGATGGTTTTTCTTATAATGCTCAAATGAATGATATATATAGTTCTATAGATAATGAAACTGTTGCAGTTATGATTGAACTTGTACAAGGAGAAGGTGGTGTTCAACCATTACCAAAGGATGAAGTACAAAAATTAGCAAAGTATTTAAAAGAGAATGATATATTACTTATAATTGATGAAGTACAAACTGGTGCTTATAGAACAGGAGAGTTTTTAGCCTCTCAATTATATGATATAACTCCAGATATTATAACTATGGCAAAAGGTGTTGGTGGTGGTGTTCCTATTGGAGTTGTTATGACTACACATAAAGATATATTTTCTCCTGGTGATCATGGAAGTACTTTTGGTGGTAACTATTTAAGTACAGCTACAGCATTAGAAGCTTGTAATATTCTTGATGAGTTAAAAAATAATGGTAGTTTAGATGAGACACTTATATATTTTGAAGAGAAGATAAAACAGTTTTATGAAAATAATACAAATATCTTTAATGATATAGTTGGACTTGGTTTGATGAGAGGTCTTCGAGTTAAAGACTCTGATACATTAGTAAGTATAATTTCAAATGCTTTTGATAATGGTGTGTTAGTTTTAAAAGCAGGAAAGAATACATTAAGATTTTTACCTCCTCTTACAATTAGTAAGCAAGAGATTGATGAAGGTTTTAAAAGATTGGAGAAAGCTGTTGAAAACATTTAAAACTTTTATACTTTTAGGATTAAGTTCAGTATTATCTTTACAGGCTAACGATGAGTTACTATCTCAGACAAAAAAAGATATTTTGGATTATTCTTATGAAAAATCTATTGAGGATAGTAAAAAATTAAAAAATGATTGGATAAATGCTGTAACATATAAGTATATATATAATGATGGTGAAACATATGATACTACAAAGTCATTTATAAGTATATCTCAACCTATTTTTAAAAGTGGTGGGATATATTATGCTATAAAGTATGCTAATAGTGTAGGAAAATATACAAATACAGATATAGATACTCAAAGAAAAGAGTTAATAAAACAAACTATTAGTTTATTATTTCAAATAAAAAAGATAAATATATCTATAAAAAAGCAAAACTTATTAGTTGCTAATGCTAATTTAGATGTAACAAGAAAAAAAGAGCAAGTTTTAAATGGTATTTTAGATACATCTTTTTTAGATAATGCAATTATTGATTCAAATACTAAAAAAAATAGTCTAATAGATTTAGAGTATGAAAAACAAAAACTAATAAATAATCTATCAAACTTATCTGATAAAAAGTATGGAGAAGTTAGTTTACCTGTATTATCTATTAGTGATGATAAAGAATTTATGGAAAATAATATATATATAAAGAAAGCTAAAGAAGATATAGATCAAGCTTATTGGTTAAAAAATACAATTATATCTAGCTATCTTCCCACTGTTAATTTTGTAGCTGATTATACAAAATATCATGATACAGGAGATAACCCATCTTTAGATGAAGATGGAGCTACAAATGTTGGGTTTAATGTAACAATACCTTTAGATATAAAAGCACCATATAATATATCAAGCTATAAGATAGCTTATTTACAAAAAAAGTCTCAATTAAATGATAAGAGAAGAGAAGAGTTATCTTTATTTAAAACTACTATAGCAAAAATAGATAGTTTAGATAAAAAAATAGATATTTCTAAAAAAGATGTTGAGCTTTATGATTCACTTTTAACTCAACTACAAGAACAATTAGATGTAGGTATGAAAACAATATCAGATGTTCAAACTATGCAAAACTCTAAAAAGATTAAGATTCTTGATGTAAAAAGTTTAGAGATTGATAAACAAATAGAGCTTTTAGAAGTTTATGCTAGAACTGAAGTAGTAAATGGATAAACAAAGTATTAAGTTTAACCAATATTTTAATGATTGGTTATATTCTAAAGATGGGTATTATTCAAAATATAAAACTATTGGTAAAGAGGGTGACTTTTATACTGCTGTTAGTTCAAGTAAATTTTTTGGTGGTACTATTGGAAAAAGAGTTGTAGATGTTATAAAAGAGGGCTACCTTTCAAAAAATTCTACAATTGTAGAGATTGGTGCTCATCATGGTTACTTACTATCAGATATGGTTCAATTTATATATACTTTAGAACCAAAACTACTAGATACATTAAAATTTGCGATAGTTGAAAGATATGAACACTTACGACAAAAACAAAAAGAGTATTTTAAAAGTTGTTTTGGAGATGCAGTTGAACTTATCCATTATAATGATATTAGTGAAGTAAAACTTGACAATGCTTTTGTTGTTGCAAATGAGATATTTGATGCTTTTGCCTGTGACTTGGTTTATACAACAGCTGAAAATCAACTACAATATGCAGTTGTAGAAGAAGATAAAATAAAGTTTATTGATAATGATGATAAAAGAATTGAAGAATACTGTAAAACATACGATGTAACAAAAGGTGAAATAGCTGTTGGTTATGAAGAGTTTGCAAAACAGATGTGTAATAACATTAAAAAATTTGAATTTGTTACATTTGATTATGGTGAAAAGTATCCAAGAAATGATTTTTCTTGTAGAGTATATGAAAAGCATAATGTGTATCCAATATTTGATGAAAAAGTAGATTTAAAGAATCTTTATAAAAAAAGTGATATAACATATGATGTAAATTTTTCACATGTTATTGATAGCTTTGAAAAAGCTGGTGCTATAAATTTAGATTATACTACTCAGCTAAAAGCATTAGTTGATTTTGGTATTATCGAACTTTTAGAGATATTACATAACAATGTTGATGAGAAAACATATATAAGTGAATCAAATAAAGTAAAAACTTTACTAAACCCAACAGGTATGGGTGATAGGTTTAAAATGGTTAGTTTTAGGAAATAAAAATGTTAATAATTATAAATGGTGAAGAAAAAAATGTAGAAGAAAACTCTTCTTTAAAAAAAATCATAACTGATTTAAAAATAGAAGATAAAGTTATGGCTGCTGCTATTAATATGGAAATAGTTAAAAAAAATGAATGGGATACATTTATTCCAAAAGAGAATGATAAATTAGAATTATTACAATTTGTAGGTGGAGGTTGATATGGTTCATGATATAGGTTCGGTTTGTACATATTGTGGTGTTGGTTGTGATATAACAGCTCAAGTAAAAGATAACAAAATTTTAAAAATATATGCCCAAAGTGATGGTTATGTATCTCAAGGTAAACTTTGTATAAAAGGTAAGCATGGTTTTGATTTTGTAGATTCTAATCAAAGAATTAGAAATACAAGAATTAAAAAGTCATTTATAAATAAAAACTACTACAAAATGACTCCTGAACTTAAAGCTAGAACTAGAACTTTAACTAGTTTTGACCATGATTGGTTTGAAGCTAACTATGAGTTTGCTACAAGTTTAGCTGCATGGAAATTTTCTAGAATAAAAAAGCGTCATGGTAGACATAGTTTTGCAGCAACAGGTGGAGCTAGAACATCATGTGAAAGTGGATTTTTATTACAAAAGTTTGTAAGAGAAACTATGGACTCTCCTAATATTGATAACTGTGCTAGAGTTTGTCATGCTCCAAGCTTAAATGGTATGGCAGCAACTATTGGTGAGGGTGCTGCAACTAATCCTTATGATGACATATATGAAACTGAGTTTATGTTAGTAATTGGTTCAAATACAACAGAAGCTCATCCAATTGTAGCAAATAGAATGATTGATGCTGTTAGAAAACATAAAAATGCAGAACTGTATGTATGTGATGTAAGAAATATCCAACTTGGTAAATTTGCGACAGATCAAGTTGTACTTCCTTATGAATCAAATCTTTTATTTTTAAACTCTATTGCTTATGTGATACTAAAAGAGGAACTATACGATAAAGAGTTTATAGATTCTCGCTGTAAGGACTTTGAGCAATATAAAGACTCAATTTTAAATGACCCATTTGCTAATCCTGAGTATTTTAGAAATATCAAAGGATATGAAGATATTGCAGATCAAGTTCCTGTATTAGCTAGAAAATATGCCACTTCTAAATCTATGATTTTTTGGGGCTTAGGTATTACAGAAAATATTGATGGAAGTTATGCTGTTATGGCTATGGTTGCTTTAGCACTTATGACTGGAAATGTTGGTAAAGTTGGAGCTGGTCTTATGCCTTTAAGAGGTCAAAATAATGTACAAGGTACCTGTGATATGGGTTGTTTACCATATTATGCCCCTGATTATGGAAAACCAAAAGAGGAAGGTCTTAAAACTCCTGATTTAATAGATGCTATGCTTGAAGATAAAATAAAAGCTATGATAGTTATGGGTGAAGATATTGCACATATCCATCCAAATCAAAATAAAATAAATAAAGCACTTGATAATCTAGAGATACTTATAACTCAAGAGTTGTTTATGACAGAAATTGCAAAAAAATCCGATATTGTATTTGGTGTAAAGTCTGCTTATGAAAAAACTGGTGTTTATGTAAACGCTATGAGAAGACTACATCTATCTCAACCACTTGTAGAAAATGATATGCCTGATGATTGGCAAGTATTAAGAGATATTGAGAATAAACTAAAAGGTGAGTTTTTATTTAATACAAGTGAAGATGTTTGGAATCAAGTAAGAGTTGAAGCACCTTATAGATATGGTGGTGCTACTTATAAAAAACTAGAAAAACATAGAAGTAAAGGTATGCAATGGCCTGTTGCAAAAGTAGACACACCAAGACTTCATTTAGAGGAGTTTAGAACACCTGATGGTTATGGTTACTTTAAATATAATGGTTACCAATTAAGAGGTCAAGTTAAAAAACTAGTTGAGCAAGGAAGTTATGATAAATTCTACCTAACAACGGGAAGAGTTCTTATACATTATAACAATTCTGCTCAAACAATACAAACACCAAAACTTCAAGAAAAACATCCTGAAGATTTACTATTAGTAAGTATTGAAGATAAAGATTTGATAAAATCAGAAAGAGTAATATTAAAAACTAAACATGGACAAACAAATCCACTAAAAGTAAAATTTGTAAAAACTGTAAAACCAAGAACACTATTTTGTTCATTTCATCATGCTAAATCACATATAAACTATGTATTTGGTGATGAGAGTGATGTAAATACTAAAACAGCTTTATTTAAATCAGTTGAAGTTAGTTTAGAAGAGGTATAAGTTTAAAACTTATACTTCAAAAACCTTTCCATTTTCTATTTTAATTTTCCCACTTAATTCATATTCAAAAAGTTCATTTGGGTATTTTAAAACAATGTCATCATAAAGAGGATTTTGTTTACAAAATTCTAAAAAGTCATCTTTTTGTTTTATATTATTATCACAACCTACAATATTTGATATAAAACTATCTATATCATAAATAGCTGCTGCTAAGCCTTGCTCTAATAGTTTATTTGTTCCATTACTTTCATTTAGTCTATGAGGTAATACATATATCTTTTTACCCATTTTAAGAGCAAACTCTACACTTCTCATAGTTCCGCTTTTTTCATCTGCTTGAGTTACTATAAGAGCTTCTCCTAAAGAAACAACAAGTTCATTACGAATAGGAAAATTATAGGGTTGTGATGGTGTATTTGCTTTAAACTGACTAAGCATTAAACCTTTTTCTTCAATACTTTGTATTAGCTTTTTATTTACTGCTGGATATCTAATATCTAAACCTGTTCCTGCAACTGCTATTGTATTATGAGTTCCTGCTGCATCGTGAGCAATTGAGTCAACACCCATAGCTGCACCACTTACTATACATATATCCAAACCAGATAGTTTCTTTGCTATTTCATATGTAAATTGTTTTGTATATTGATTTGGTTTACGAGTTCCAACTATTGAGATTTTTCTTTTTTTTAAAAGATCTAAATTTCCTATATAATATAAATCATTTGGATATTTTTTCATTAAATCCAATTGATCTATATGAAAATCAATTTGTTTTATCATAGTTGTTCTATATATATAAGCTCTAAATCTTCCAGTAAATATTTAGAATCTTTTAATGTTTCAAATGTAATATTAAAAGGGTGTCCTATAGCAATAGCTGAACCATTTTTTTTAGCTAATTTTATAGCTTTTTTTAGTTGTCCTTGTATATATTTTGCATCTTTTTTATTATCTAAAAATATGTTTCTACTAAACATTTTTACACCATATTTTTTTGCAGAGTGTTTAGCAACTGATTTAGCAGTAGTTCTACTATCAACAAAATGATAATTATGTTTTTTTATAGATTGTAGTAACTTATCCATAGCCTCTTGATTTTGAGTAAATTTACTTCCTGTATGATTGTTTATAAACTTTGCTTTTGGATATAGTGCTCTTAGTGAAGCTATTTTTTTATCTATTTTTTCTATACTATCTTCTATATGTAAAGTATCTTCCTCTTCAAATCTAGTATTACTTGCTTGAAGTGGTAAATGTATCATATAGTTATCTAAACTATTAGCTATAAGAGATGAGTTTTTATGTCTAGAGGTTGGAGGTAGAAAAGATATATTTACTGGATATCCTATATCTTGTATTTTATTTATTTGATATTTAGTAGTAACATCATCTATTATGATTACTAATTTTGGTTTATTAGAAGTAATTACTACTGGTTTTTCTTTAGTATCTTCTTTAGGTATTATTACTACAGGTTCTTCATCTTTTTTTGTATCTGGTGTTACAACTTTGGGTAATTCTTCTTGTTTAACTTCATCAACGCTCCCATAACCTGGCTCTTCATAATGAAATTTTGGGTCATCTTTTTTTATATTATTTTGTTCTTGTATATATATGTTATTATCAGTATTATTTACGTACTCTATCTCTAGGGCTTTTGTTTTTTCTTCGTAAGTTATCTCTTTTTTTTCTTTTATTTTGCTTGTTTTTTGGTCTTGAATATTTATTACTATTTTTTTATCTTCCATATAAAAGTACGCACTTACTGCTAAAGCAAACAGTATAGTTATAAGTACCATTACTATTATTGTTAAATATTTTTGATAAATTTTTTTATTTGACTTCTTTCGTCTTGGGGGAGGTTTTTTATGATGTTTTAATTTTTTCATCTGCTTCTTTTATTTCTTAAAACTAAAAGTATTTTTTAGTTAACTTAAGAATTAATGCTTATAGTTTCTAATTTACTTTAAGTTAAAGCCAAAATATCTAGTAAATTTTGACTTTAACACAAAAGTATGTAAAAAATATAACTATAAATTAGTTTTTATCTTGATCTACAATTTTATTTGCTGCAATCCAAGGCATCATTGTTCTAAGTTCAACACCTGTTTTCTCAATAAGAGTTTCTTTTTGGTTGTTTCTCTCAGCATTCATTCGAGGGTATCCTGCTTGACCTTCAAGGATAAAGTCTTTTGCAAATCTACCATCTTGAATTTCAGTTAATAAATCTCTCATAGCTTGTTTAGACTCATCATTGATAATTCTTTTTCCAGCAATATAATCACCATACTCAGCTGTATTAGAAATAGAATATCTCATATCTGCAATACCACCTTCGAACATTAAGTCAACAATTAGTTTTAACTCATGTAAACACTCAAAGTATGCCATTTGTGGATCATATCCAGCTTCTGTTAATGTTTCAAAACCAGCTTGAACTAGTGCTGTAGCACCACCACATAGTACTGCTTGCTCTCCGAATAAATCTGTTTCAGTTTCATCTTTGAAAGAAGTTTCAATAATTGCAGTTCTACCACCACCAATTGCTGAAGCGTATGAAAGTGCTAATTCTTTAGTCGAACCACTTGGATCTTGACCAATAGCAATTAAATCAGGAATTCCTCCACCTTTAACAAACTCACTTCTTACTGTATGACCTGGAGCTTTTGGAGCAACCATAGTTACATTGATATCAGCTCTTGGAGTAATTCTTCCGTAGTGAATATTAAAACCATGTCCAAAGGCAATTGTAGCACCTTGTTTTAAATTAGGCTCAATTTCATTGTAGTAAATTTCTGATTGATTTTCATCTGGTAATAAGATCATGATAACATCTGCCGCAGCTGATGCCTCTGCAACAGTTAAAGTTTCAAAACCTTTTGCAACTGCCTTTGCCCATGAAGATCCATTTTTTCTTAAACCAACACATACTTCAACTCCAGAATCTCTTAAATTTTCTGCGTGTGCGTGACCTTGTGATCCAAAACCAATCATTGCTACTTTTTTTGACTTGATTAAGTCGATATTACAATCTTTGTCATAATAAACATCTAATGCCATTTGTTTTCCTTTTTTAATAATAATTCGCGATTATAACCAAACAAACTATTAAGTTTGCTGAAGAAAAAGTTTAGCTATGATTAAAAAAAAACTTAGGATACAATTTTGAACTATCTAAAAAAAATATTTGAAAAACAAACAAAACCTATAGTTAAGCTTGAAAATGATGAATATAAATTAAGTAGTAAATATAAAATCGGAAAAATCAAACTATCAAAAAATTTAGCCATATTAGACCTTTTAGATAATAAAAGTCAAAAAATATTTATAGAACATGAAAATTTAAATGGTGCTTATGAAGATGATATTGTACTAGTTCAAGTTATTTTTAATCCAAAAGGTAAAACAAAAGCAAAAGTTTTAGAAGTTTTAGAAAGAGAAATATCAAACGTATTATGTATTGTAAAAGATAGCAATTTATTTACCGTTAAAGAAAATATTTTTATAGATTGTGACATAGTAAACAATAGAGATGGAGATATAGTAATTTTTGATGGTAAAAAATATCTAAAATATTTGGAAATATTTCTGATGCTAAAGTTGATGAAAAAATATCTTTATTTCTTTTAATGAACTTTATAGAATCGAAGAAAACCCATCTTATGATTTTAAAGAGATAGATACATCAAATAGAATTGACTTAACACATTTAGATTTTTCTACAATAGACCCAGCTAGTGCAAAAGATCATGATGATGCTATATATTATGACGAAAAAAACAAAGAACTATATGTAGCAATTGCAGATGTTAGTGCTTATGTAAAAGAGGGAACAGAACTTGATGAAAGAGCTTTAAAAAGATCATTTTCTATATATCTTCCAAATAAAGTTTTACCAATGCTTCCTTTTGAACTAAGTACTGATCTTTGTTCTTTAGTTCCAAATAAAAAAAGACCTAGTTATGTATTTAAAATGAAACTAGATACCAAAAAATGTGTAGTTTCATCTTCAGAAGTTTTTGAGGCAGTTATAGAATCAAAACATAAATATAGTTATGAATATATTGATGAAGTTCTAGATAAAAATGATCCAAATGATCCAAATGTAAAGCTTTATAATATCACTAGTGCTTTTAGAAAAAAAAGATTAAAAACTGGTTATGACTTTAGAAATGAAGAGATAAGATTACAGCTAGATGAAGATGAAAAGCTAAAAAATTATACCACAGAAACATCATCTCCATCACATAGTTTAGTTGAGGAGTGTATGCTTTTAGCAAATCAAGAATCAGCTAAAAAACTTGAAATTAGTGGTATTTTTAGAGTCCATGATGAACCAAGTAGTTCAAAAATAAAAAAACTAATAGAAGATTTAAATCATCTGGGTATTAAAGCTCAATTAAAAGATGATGTTCATTCAACAATATTAAGTATTCAACAAAAAGCTGATAATGCTGATTTAGAAAAAGAAGTTGATGAACTAATCATACAATCCCAACAACAAGCTTCATATAGCAGTATAAAAAGAGAACACTTTGGATTAGGATTTAAAAACTATTCACATTTTACTTCTCCTATTAGAAGATATGCAGATCTTGTATTACATCGTATATTAAAAACTGGAAATATTCCAAAAAACATAGATGAGATTTGTGAAAAAGTAAGTACAACAGAAAGAGAAATTGCAACATTAGTTTGGGATTATGAAGATAGAAAATATGCTAGATATTTAGATAATAATATAGGTAAAAAGTTTAGTGCAATTTTAGTTGATACAGATAATCATATAGCAAAAATTGAAGATACAATGAAAGGTGCTAGAGTTTATATAGAAAACTATACAGGGCAAAAACTATTTGCAAAAGTAAATATCAAAATAAAAAGTAGTGATATTATTTCAAAAAAAGTAATAGGAATAATTGAAGAGTAAATTTTACTCTTCAAATTCCATTTGACCAAAAAGTCTTGCTATATTTTGTTTTCCTAATTCTTTAAATGTATCAAGATGTTGATAATCAGACATATCTATCTCATAGGCTTCATTTAAATCACCATCATTATCAACTATTTCAGTAATTTTAGCTCTTAAATAAACTAAATAATCTTTTGTATATTTTGTAACTGTTGGCATATCTGTAGTATCTCCATGTCCTGGTACTACTATTTTTGCTTTTAATGCTGCAAATTTATCCCAAGCTTCAAGCCATTTTTTTGTTTCTGTAATTTTAAATATTGGTAATAATCTTTGATTAAATGCTAAATCTCCAGCAAATACAATTTTTTCTTTTGGTAACCATATACATATATCACTATGTTCATGAGCATAGCCAAAATATAAAGCTTCAACTACTCTTCCACCTAAATCAAAAACTCTTTTATCTTTAAAAGTTTCATCTGGTAAAATAACTTTTGTTCCAAGAATTTTATCTTTTTGTCTATTTGCATATCTTTTATAAATACCCTCACCTTTATCAATAATCTCTTGTTTTGCAATCTCTTGAGCAACTATGTGAGCACCTTGCTCTTTCCAATAGTTACTTCCTAACATTGCATGACCTTGAGAGTTTTCTAAAACAACATATTTTACAGGCTTATTTGTAATCTTTTTAATCTCTTCATGAAAAGCACGAGCTAATAAATATGTAGAAGAGGCATTCCAAACTAAAACAGAATCATTTCCAACAACAAATCCTAAGTTATTATTATGTCCAGAGTTTTCATAACTTCCAGGACTTGTTTGACCTATAGATGTATATACACCTTCAGCTACTTTTTCAATTTTTCTATAAAGCATAGACTCTAAGTATCTATCAAGAGAACTAGTTTTTAATCCAGCTTTTTCCCAACCTTTATAACTATCTTTATAATGTATAACATTTTTATAGCCCATATCTTTTAATGTTTTTGCAGCTAATAAACTTCTATTTCCATTATTACAGTGAACTATAAATGTTTCATTTTCTTTTACCTCATCTGCAATTGTGAATTCTAATACCCCTCTTTGAATATTAGTAATTCTATTTGCTTTTATATATCCACCTGATTTTAATATTTCACCTCTTGTTCTAAGATCAAATATCTGAGTATTTGGGTCTTTTTTTAATATTTGTAATAATTGTTTTGTATTTATACTTTTAACACTTTTTTGCGCTTCTTTCATAACTTGATCAGAAGTTAATACTGCACCATTTAGGAATACTCCTGCTGTTGATATACATAATATAAATGCTATTTTTTTTATCATAATTTAAAATTCCTTTTTTATTCTGGTTTAGTGGTTGTTAAATTTAAAGCTGTCCAACTATACATACCACCTCTATACCAAAGTAGTTTACTTTTTGGGTAACCTATTTTTACTAGATTTTCTATAGCCCAAGTTGATTGTGGACACCATGCTCCATTACAAAATAAAAGCATTGTTTTTGCTTTTGAAAAATCATATACACCATCTTCATATTCTACACCTGCTACATCCATCACTATTTCAAAGTCTTGACTTTTTGGATTAAAGCTCTTAAATGGTAAGTTTATAGCTGTAGGGATTGTTATCTTTTCAAACCATGCAGTCATTCTAGCATCAACTAATAATAAGTCTCTATTTGTTTGAGCTTTCTTCATATACTCTATAACTTCTAACTCAGCATAAGTTTCAATTCCAGGAGCTATTTTAATTGGAGAAATTTTTCCCATAGTTGTAAGAAAGGTTTTTTTACATTCATCTGGGATAGTTTTATTTGCATAACTTCCACCCCAAATCATTTCAGGATCTCCACCATTAACTTTTTTACATTTTGGATTATGTAATCTTTTAATTAATGTAGATTTTTTTTCATCATTTTCATCTATGTAAGTTATAGATACACCATCATTTTTTAAAGTTGGTTGTTTTTTCTTTTTAACCTCAGCCATTGATGTACTACCAATAAACAAGCTTGTTATAACTAGCATTCTAATTATATTTAAAGTCATACTCTCCTCCTTAATTATATTAATTTTAATTATAATACTTTTATATTAATAGATTCTTAACATTTATATATCAATATATCTTGATATATTAATGTTTTTATGTTACACTTTCAAAATAAAAGGAAAACTATGGATATTTTTTTAAAAACAATTGGTTCTATAAATGATGAGACTAGACTAAAAATTCTACATTTTATAGATATAAATGGTGAAGTTTGTGTATGTGATATTGAAAATTCATTTGAAATGATTCAATCAAGAATATCAAGACATTTAAAGATACTAAAAGAAGCTGGTTTTTTAAAAGTCAAAAGGGAAGGAAGATGGGCTTATTATAGTATTAGAAGTCCTCTTGATAGTTTTAGACAATCAATATTAAAAGAGATTAGTTATTTGGGTATAGATGTACCAAAGTTAGAAAAGGAGTATAAAGTAAATGGATAAAAAAGTATTGATTTTATGTACGGGAAATAGTTGTAGAAGTATTATAGCTGAAGCACTTATAAATAAATATATAGATGGAATAAGAGCATATAGTTCAGGTGTACGTGCTAGTGGAAAAGTAAATCCAAATGCTAAAAAAGTATTACAAGAAGATGGTTCATGGGATGATAAATATCATTCAAAAGTTATTGATGAAGTTATTGATATACAATTTGATCTTATAGTTACAGTTTGTGACCATGCAAATGAAACTTGTCCGATGTTTCCCAAGTCTGCTCCAAAAATACATATAAGCTTTGAAGATCCAGATGGTAAAGAATATGGGGCATTTGTTGATACTTTAAATGAAATTAGAGATGAACTATTACCAAAAGTAAAAGAGGTATTAAAATGTTAAAACTATTACTAATAGGACTATTGTCTTCAAGTATATTTGCTAATATGTATGATTTACAACCTATTAAAATCACTAAAGATATAACTTGTTTTATAGGAGATTTTAATCCACCTATGAAATCAAACAAAGGTTTTGTATCAAATGTATGTTATGTAGATATGGGAAAAAGTGTTGTAGTAATAGAAGCAGGACCTACATATAATTTTGCTAAACAGTTAAATGAGATTATAAAAAAAGATTTAAAAAAGAACGTAACTCATGTTATTACAACAAATTTCCACGATGATAGATATACTGGTGCTAGTTATTATAAAGAAAAAAATATACCAATAATTGCACATGAAACTATCATAAAAGAGTTAAAAGAAAATCCAGATAAATTTCAAAGAATTCCAAGAGTTACAACAAAAGAAGAATATAACAAATCAAAAGTTGTACAACCTGATATTTTAACAAAAGACAAATATATTATAAAAGGTACTAATAAAACTATAGAAATACTTAAATTAAGTGCTGGTTCAAACTCTGCTTCTGATATATCAGTTTATATTCCAGAAGATAAATTTATATTTACAGGAAATACTGTATTTAATGGAAGAATGATTAAATATGGTAAATATAGCAATATCAATAATTGGATCGAAGCTTTAGAAAATATTGAAAAAATGGATGTAAAATATAATTTAGGTGGTCATGGTAAAGAATATAATAAAAATTCATATAAACCAACTTTAGAATACTTAAAAATTTTAAGAAATAGTGTAAAAAAAGCTTATGAAAATGAGATTGAAAGAGAAGATATATACAAACATGTAGATGATAAAAAATTCAATTACTACAATCATTATAAAACATTAGCTCCTAGTAATGCAAAAACTTATTATGACCAATTAGAGTGGGAATAGTAGGAGTACAATATGATAATAGCTAGTTTAGTATTTATAATAACTCTTATTTTTGTTATATGGCAACCAAAAAACTTACAAATAGGAACTACAGCAATTATAGGAGCAATAGTTTCACTAATAATTGGAACAGTTAGTTTTAATGATGTATTGATAGTTACAGATATTGTTTGGGATGCTACATTGGCATTTATAGGTATTATTATATTATCTATGGTTTTAGATGAGATTGGTTTTTTTGAGTGGTGTGCTATAAAAATGGCTAAACTATCAAAAGGTAATGGACATTTGATGTTTGTATATGCCCTACTTCTAGGAAGTTTTGTATCTGCACTTTTTGCAAATGACGGTGCAGCACTTATTTTAACCCCTATTTTACTTGCAAAAATGAGAATATTGCAACTAAATATGAAAACTATTTTAGCCTTCTTACTTGCTGGTGGTTTTATAAGTGATAGTGCCTCACTTCCCTTTGTATTCTCAAATCTTACGAATATCGTTACTGCAAATTACTTTAACATAGGATTCTTAGAATACTTATCAAATATGATTATCCCTTATATTGTTAGTACTATTATTTCTATTATTGTTTTATGGATAGTTTTACGAAAAGATATTCCAAAACAAGTTGATATAAGTTTATTAAAAAACCCTGATGATGTTTTAAAAAACAAAACACTATTTAAATTTTCATGGGTATTTTTGGCTTTACTTTTAGCTGGATATTTTATTGGAGATAATTATAATTTACCTGTAAGTGTATTTGCACTTGGTGGTGGGTTAATTTTTCTAGCAATTGCTAGTTATACAAAAAATGCTCGTGCTTGGCTTACAATCAAAACTGCTCCTTGGCAAGTTGTTTGGTTTAGTATAGGGTTATATATAGTTGTATATGGACTAAAAAATGCAGGTCTTACTGATTACCTTACATTAATATTACAAGATTTAAGTCAAAGAGGTGACTTGATTGCTATAGTTGGTACTGGTTTTTTGTCTGCATTTTTAAGTGCTATTATGAACAATATGCCAACAGTTATGATTATGGATATAGCTCTTGTAGATATACCAAATAAAACTTTAGCATACGCAAATATTATTGGATGTAATTTAGGGCCCAAAATGACTCCATTTGGTAGTTTAGCTACATTATTATGGTTACATGTACTAAGTCAAAAAGGTGTAAAAATTAGTTTTTGGCAATATAGCAAGTTTGGTATGATTGTTACACCTCCTGTGTTATTAGTTGTATTATTAACTTTAGTATAAAAAGAAGATATTGACGAAATAGAGATAAAGATATAAAAAGTGATATAGAGAGAACATCTGCAACGTAAGGGTAAAAATCTTTGATTTTTGGGTACCCAACAGTGAAGCCGTTTGAACTATATCATTTTTTGTATCTATCTATTTAGTCAGTACAAAAAAAAGGATTATTTATGTTTGATTGGTGGGAAGAATTAAGTGCTAAACTTATTTTTAATATTTTTGGATTTGAAAATGATACAAAAGTAGGTGAAGCTATACACTTTTTTACCTATGATGTGATAAAAATTTTAATATTATTAATTACTATTATATTTATAGTTAGTTTTTTAAGAACTTATTTTAATACTGAAAAAGTAAGAGTTTATCTTCAAGGTAAGTCAAAATTCACAGGAAATATTTTAGCTTCACTATTTGGAATAATAACACCTTTTTGTAGTTGTAGTGCTATTCCTTTATTTTTAGGATTTATGCAAGCAAGAATTCCTGTAGGTATTACCTTTAGCTTTTTAATATCTGCACCACTTAATAATGAAATAGCAATAGCATTGCTTTTTGGTTTATTTGGTTGGAAAATTACAGCTATTTATATAGGGTTTGGTTTATTAGTTGCCATTCTGGGTGGTTACTTTATTGGGAAAATTAAAAATGTAGATAAATACATTTTAATTCCAGTTACTCCAATTGATGGAGAAGTGGAAGATGTAGAAATAAAACTAAGTATTAAACAAAGATCTACTGAAGCTTGGGAATACACAATAGATATCTTTAAGAAAATTTATATTTATGTAATTATTGGTGTTGGTGTTGGTGCCTTTATACATGGATATATTCCAGCAGATTTTATTGCAACTTATGCAGGAGGAGATGCTTGGTATGCTGTACCCGTTGCTGTTCTTATGGGAATACCAATGTATTCTAACGCAGCAGGAGTTATGCCACTTGTAGAAGTATTAACACAAAAAGGGATGTTACTTGGTAGTGCCTTATCATTTATGATGGCTGTAACAGCACTAAGTCTTCCAGAAGCTATGATATTAAAAAGAATTTTACATACTAAACTTATTGCAATATTTTTTGCAATAGTTGGGTTTGGTATATTACTTGTTGGTTATGCATTTAATATCATTTTATAAAAAAGAGAAATAAACTTTTTCTCTCTTATACGTTTAGAATAGTAAATTATATATAATTAAAAATAATTGGAGGTAAATATGAAAATAGAAGTTTTAGGAACAGGTTGTTCAAAATGTAAAGCTCTTGAAAACGTTGCAAAAGAAGCTATTGCAAAAATTGGAGGATTTCATAGTGTTGAAAAAGTAGAAGATCTTGAAAAGATTATGAGTTATGGAGTTATGAACACTCCAGGTCTTGTAGTAGATGGAGAGGTTAAATCAACAGGAAAATTACTTACAGTTGATGAAGTTATAGAATTAATTAAATAGTAACTTCATAAAGTTTTTTAAGCTATAATCACACCATGTATAAAAATGTATTTGATAAAGAATTTGCTAATGGTATAACTTATAATGGATATATGTTCTATGGACAATGTGATTATTTAGTAGAAAAATATTCAAATGATATAGCAAAACAATTAGCAAACGGTGAAGATATTCAAAAAATTTATTTTGATGAATATAACTTTAAAGATTGTGAAAACTTCTTATCACAATCTTCACTATTTGCTTCTAATAATATACTTCTTATAAAAACTATCAAAAAAATACCAAAAAAAGAGGTCGATGCTCTTCTTACTGCTTGTTCTACAAATAGTGATAGTAAAGTTGTATTTTCTTGTATTGGAGAAACTGATTTTAAAACTATGGCAAAAAGTTTTACTAAAAAAACTAATAGTGCCGAGGTTAGATTTTTTGCACCAACAGATCAAGAAGCTATAAACATTTTAAATCAAGAAGTTCAAAACAAAAAACTACAATGTGGATTTGGGGAGCTTCAATATTTATATAACATGCACCAAAAAGATTTAAGTTTGTGTGTAAATGATTTAGATAAATTAGCAATAATACAAGAACCAATAACTGCAAACAATATAAATGCCCAATGTTTTGGTATGGGAGCTGTTTCTATTGATGAATTTTTCAATAAACTTTTTACAGGTATCAATATAAATAGAGACTTATATATGATACTTGAAGAGGGTATGAATGAGATAAACCTAATAAATCAAACTACGTCATTTGTGCAACAACTTTTTAATATAAATACATATTTAAAACTTCATGGACAACTTAATGTATTAGAGATTTGGGGATATAAACTTCCTATAAATATAGCTAATACAAGAGCAGCTATTGCTATGAAATTTAAACAAGACGATTTTTTAACTATGTTAGAGTTTTTTCAAAACTTAGAACTAGAACTAAAAACAAAATCATCTTTAGATATAAATAGTTATACACAAGCATCTTTTAGGAAATTTTCAGCTAGTTTAAGATAAAATCGCCCTCCAAAAGGGTTTTTTATATAAGAAATTATACTAAATCCCTTAACCTTACTGAACGGTTTTAAACTGTTTGGTTAATACCAAAAGGAGAAAACTAATGGCTAGAATTAGACATTATGAGACTATGTTTATAGTTAAAGCAACACTTACTGAAGAAGAGGTTCAAGCTCAAATTGCTACAGTAAAAGAGAACATTGAGAAAAATGGTGGAGAGATAGTATCTTTTGACGATATGGGTACAAGACAACTTGCATACGAAATTGAAAAGCAAAAAAGAGGTTACTACTACGTAATTTACTTTACAGCTCCAACTGAAGCAATATCTGAGTTAGAAAGAACTTATAGAGTAAATGAAGATATCATTAGATTTATCTTTATAAAATCTGAAAGTAAAACAGAAATTAAACAATGGACTGCAATGTCAACTGAAGCTGCTAAGAAAGCTGCTAAATAATTATATAAAGTTATAAAGGGTCTAAAATGTACAATAAAGTGATTATGATAGGAAACCTTACAAGAGATATTGAATTAAAATATCTTCCAAGTGGAAGTGCTTTAGCTAAAGGTGCTATTGCAACAAGCCACAAATACAAACTACAAGATGGAACACAAAAAGATGAAGTTTGTTTTCTTGATTTTACTGTATTTGGAAAAGGTGGAGAAATCCTAAACCAATATGTACGAAAAGGCTCTAAAGTTATGCTTGAGGGTAGATTAATTTTTGAGCAATGGCAAGCACAAGATGGTTCAAATAGAAGTAGACACACATTAAGAGTTGAAGAGTTTAAATTTTTAGATTCTAAAGCTGACTCTGCAAATGCAGGTGGTGGGTCAACTAGCTATAGTGCTCCACAACAGCAACAGCCAATGCAACAAAATAATTATAATCAACCAGCACAACAAACACAACAAAATAATTATAACCAACCTCAACAAAATGGTGGTATGCAAAACTCTTATGAGCAAAATATACCAACAATTGATATAGATAACGACGAAATACCGTTTTAGACTATAAACATAAGATTATAAAAAGGAAATAATATGGCTGAAAGAAGAAAGTTCGCAAAAAAATATTGTAAATACTCTGCAATGAAATTAGACTTCATTGATTACAAAAACCTTGATTTATTAAAAATTTCAATGAGTGAAAGAGGTAAAATAATGCCTAGAAGACTTACAGGTACTTCTAAAAGATATCAAGAGCAAGTTGAGAATGCTGTAAAAAGAGCTAGACATATGGCACTTGTACCATATATTGTTAACACAAGTGACCTTACAGAGTCTGCTTACTCAAAAAGATAATCTAAACTTTATTAGAAAATCAAAAAGGGGAATCTCTATTATGAGATTTCCCTTTTTTTATATCTAAAATTGATACTTATAAGTAGTTTTTAGTTATAATCGCGACAAATATATAATACAAAGAAGAAATTAATGAGAGATATAAGAAATATTGCCGTTATTGCACACGTTGACCACGGTAAAACTACACTAGTAGATGAGCTTTTAAAACAATCTGGTACTTTTAACGAAAGAGATGAAACAGAAGATAGAATGATGGATAGTAATGATATCGAAAAAGAAAGAGGTATTACTATCCTTGCTAAGAATACTGCTATTGATTATAAAGATGTAAGAATTAATATCATCGATACTCCAGGCCATGCTGATTTTGGTGGAGAAGTTGAACGTGTTCTTAAAATGGTTGATTGTGTATTACTACTTGTAGATGCACAAGAGGGTGTTATGCCTCAAACAAAATTTGTTGTTAAAAAAGCACTTGAAATTGGACATAGACCAATTGTTGTTGTAAATAAAATTGACAAAGATGCAGCAGAGCCAGATAGAGTTGTAGATGAAGTATTTGACCTATTTGATCAAATGGGTGCAACTGAAGAACAACTTGAATTTCCAGTAATTTATGCAGCAGCTAAAAATGGTATTTCAAAAATAGCTTTAGATGATGATAATGAAACAATGATTCCATTACTTGATATGATTTTAGAAGAAGTTCCTAAACCAACAGGATCTGATGATAATGGTCTTCAACTTCAAGTATTTACTTTAGGTTATGATAACTTTATTGGTAAAATCGGTATTGCAAGAATATTCAATGGTACAATCGCTATGGGTGAAAGTGTTATGCTTGTAAAAGCTGATGGTGAAAAAGTAAATGGAAGAATTACTAAACTTATTGGTTTTAAAGGTTTAGAAAAAATGGACATTGATAAAGCTGGTCATGGTGATATTGTTGCTATTGCTGGTTTTGAAACTGTTGATGTTGGAGATTCTTTATGTGATCCTAAAAACCCAATGCCTCTTGACCCATTACATATTGAAGAGCCAACACTTTCTGTTACATTTGCAGTAAATAACTCTCCATTAGCAGGAACTGAAGGTAAATTTGTTACTTCAAATAAAATTGAAGAAAGACTTAGCGCTGAAATGAATACAAATATTGCTATGCAATATGAAGCTAAAGGTGAAGCAGCATTTGAAGTGCGAGGAAGAGGTGAGTTACAAATCACTATCTTGGCTGAAAATATGAGAAGAGAAGGTTTTGAATTTTCTATCTCTAGACCTGAAGTTATTGTAAAAGAAATTGATGGTGTTAAGTGTGAGCCATTTGAGCATCTTGTTTGTGATGTTCCTGATGAATTTTCTGGTTCTGTTATAGAAACTCTTGGAAAAAGAAAAGCTGTAATGTCAAATATGATTCCAATGGGTGATGGTCAAACTAGAGTTGAGTTTGAAATTCCTGCACGTGGACTTATTGGTTACAGAGGTCAATTCTTAACTGATACAAAAGGTGAAGGTGTTATGAATCACTCATTCTTAGAGTTTAGACCACACTCTGGTGCTGTTACATCGAGAATGAATGGTGCTTTAGTTTCAACAGAACTTGGTGAAGCAGTTGCATACTCAATCTTTAACTTACAAGATAGAGGTATTATGTTTACAAGTCCACAAGAAAAAGTTTATGGTGGAATGGTAATTGGAGAGCACTCAAGAGCAAATGATCTTGATGTAAACCCTGTAAAAGCTAAACAACAATCAAATGTAAGATCTTCTGGTGCTGATGATGCTATTAAGATTATTCCAGCTAAAGAGATGTCTTTAGAACATGCTTTAGAGTGGATTGAAGATGATGAACTTGTTGAAGTTACACCACAAAATATTAGATTAAGAAAAAGAGAACTTGATCCAACAAAAAGAAGAAGAGCAGAAAAAATCAAAAAAGATTTAAAATAAAACTTCCTGTAAATTCCCCTTGCCCTTGTGGCAGTGGGAATAAATATAAAAAATGTTGTCAAAAATTCCACAAAGGCGCTTTACCTAAAACAGCATTAGAACTTATGAAATCTAGATATAGTGCTTATGCTACTTCAAATATAAAATATATTATAAATACAACTCATAAAAACCACCCTGATTATTTAACAGATACTTTAAAATGGGAAAAAGAACTTTTTAGTTTTTGTCAAGATTGCACATTTGATAAACTTGAAGTATTAGAATTTATAGATGGTGACCATGAAGCTTTTGTAACATTTAAAGCTTCAATATTTTGTAAAAATGATGATAATTCATTTTGTGAAAAAAGTAGATTCTTAAAAGAAAATAGTAAATGGTACTATGAAAGTGGTAGTTTTTTAAATATTAAATAATTTTTAGATATAATCACCTCTATTATAATTATTTAAAGGGAAACTCGTGAGTTTAAAAGAAGATATCGAATCTGTAAAAAAAGAGATCTCTACTGAAGAAAGTTTTATGGAAAACTTTTTTAAAGTAGAAAAATTTTATAAAAAATATAAATCAATTATTATCGGTACTGTTAGTATAGCTATTGTTGCTGTTATTGGTTACTATGTAACAAACTATATGAATGAGCAGAATAAATTAGAAGCGAATAAACTATTTAATACTTTAATGACTAATCCAAAAGATGCAAATACTCTTACTGCATTAAAACAAAAAGATGAAAAACTTTATAATATAGCTTTATTTATGCAAGATAATACTAAAGCATCTGATGTTGAATTTTTAAAAGAATTAAGCCTTTATACACAAGCTATAAAAGAGAATAATGTAAATAAAATAACAACTATATCTCAAAATCAAGATTTTTTATTAAAAGATTTTGCAATATTCAACAAAGCTTTAATTGAAGTACAAAATAACAAATATAAAGAAGCTAAATTAACTTTAAAACAGATACCTAAAGACTCTGGGGTAATAAGCTTAGTTAAAATGTTAGAACATTTTTTATTAACAAAATAAAATAGGATTTATTATGGGTAAACTTTCACTATTATTAACATTTATTTTTACTTTGATTATTTTTCAAGGTTGTAGCCAAAAAAAATACTTTGAGCCAGAAGATACACAAGATCACTATATGGATATATATGATTTAGGTGCAACTATAACTGATTTAAATAGCAATGGAGCAACTTTAGATGATAATAGTTTTATCTCAACAAAAGGACCATCTTCTATAACTTTAGAAGATGGTTATAGATTTTTAAATGAATCAGATAACAAAATACTATCAACAAATGATCACAGTCTTTTATCTATAAAAACTAATGATAAGACTCAAAAAATTCAATTTGATAAAAATATTGTTTCTGCTGCTATAGATAAAAATCTAATTGCTTTAGGTTTTATAGATAATTCTATTGGTTTATATGATTTAAATGAAGATAAAATAGTTTTTAGAGAGTACTTTACACAATCTTCATTAAATGATGTAAGAATTACAAATCCAGTATTTTTAAATTCTCTTATTCTTTTCCCTACATTAGATGGTAAAATTGTAATTATAAATAAAGCAAGTAAAACAGTTTATAAAACAATAAATTTAGATCCTCAAAGTGATATAAACAATGTAATTTTTATAAAAGCTATGGGAAATACACTAGTAGCTGCTACTCCTAAAAAAGTATTTAGTTTTGTAAATGGTAGAGTAAAAACTATATCTCAAGATGTAAGAGCAGTAACTGCTGCAAATGGAAATGTATATGTAGCAACTCTAGAAGGTGAAATAATAAAATATGATGAAAATTTAAATAAATTAAAATCAAAAAAGTTTAAATTTGCTAAATTTCACGCAATTGCTTTTGCTAAGAGTTTATATACTTTAGAATCTCAAGGTTACTTAATAAGAATAGATAGTACATTTAACAATGTAGAAATACTTGATTTTTCTTTTAACGAAGAGGAAAAAGTAATCGCTATAGATAATAAAATATATTTCGAAGATAATTATATAACTTTACAGTAATGACAGATATCATAGTTGCTTTCAAAGAGTACCTAACTATAATTAGGTCTCTTGCAACTAATAGTGTTGATTCTTATATATCAGATATATGTGAATTTGAATCATTTTTAGAATCTCAAAAAAAACAATTATTAAACTCTTCAAGTGAAGATTTAATACTATATTTAAAACATATAGAAAATCCCAGAACTCAAAACAGACATTTAAGTAGTATAAATAGTTTTTATAAATTTTGTGATGAAAACTATGATTCTATTAATATACCAAAAGCCTCTTTTGCTAAACTACCAAAAAATCTACCTAAATATTTGCAAAATGATACTATTTTAGAAAATATTAAACTAATAGATAAATCAAAAGAATTAGGCTTAAGAGATTATGCTATTATACTTTTTTTATATGCAACAGGAGTAAGGGTAAGTGAACTTATTAATATAAAAAAGAATGATATAGAAGAGAACTGGGTAAAAGTTATCTATGCAAAAGGATCAAAGCAAAGAATAGTTCCTATTGCAAAGATTGCTATTGATGCTTTAAATGAATATTTAAGTGTAAGAAAAAGTAAAAGTGAATATATATTTACAAACTATTTGGGTAACCACTTAAGTAGAGTATCTATATTTAAAATAACAAAAAAGTATTTTGATATTTCTCCTCATGTTTTTAGACATTCATATGCAACATCACTTATTTTAGGAGGAGCTGATTTGATGGTAGTAAGTGAATTACTTGGTCATTCAAATATTGAAACAACTCAGATATATACTCATATTCAACAAAAGCATTTAAAACAAACTATTAATGAATATCATCCACTAAATAAAAAGGCTTATAATGATTTTATGTGATATAGGGAATACTACATTTCATTTTAAAACAAAAAAATCTACTTTTAAAATAGGTATAGATCAACCTCTTGATAAAGCAAAACAATATAAAGGGAAATTATACTTTATAAGTGTGAATAAAAAAGCTACAAAAAAACTATTAAAAGAGTTTCCTACCGCTATAAATTTAGAAGATCATATAAATTTTAAAACCTCATATGATGGTATGGGTATTGATAGAAAAATTGTTTGTAAATATATTAAAAATGGAATTATTGTAGATATTGGTAGTGCTATTACTGTTGATATTATGAAAAAAAATAAACACTATGGAGGATTTATACTTCCTGGTATTGAAGCATATAAGAGAATTTATCCAAAAATTTCAAAAAAATTATCATTTAAATTCAAAAATGATATAAATTTAGATAAAATTCCATTAAAAACAAATGATGCTATAAATTATTCAATATTAAATTCAATAATCGCACCAATAGAAAATATTTATAAAAAAAGTAAAGTACCCATATATTTTACAGGTGAAGATAGTAAACTAATACTATCACACTTTGAGAATATACCAAATAAATATAAAAAAAATTTAATATTTAATAGTATGAAAAAAATTATAAATGAAAAGATAAAAGGAAAATAGATGCTAACAATAGCCCTTCCAAAAGGTAGAATTGCAGAGCAAACTTTAGAAAAATTTGAAAAAGTTTTTAATGAAAAGTTTGTATTTGAAGATAGAAAACTTATTCTTAAAAAAGCTGGTTTTACATTTTTAAATGTAAGAAATCAAGATGTTCCTACTTATGTGATGCATGGTGCTGCTGATTTAGGAGTTGTAGGGTTAGATGTATTAGAAGAAAAAGAATATGACTTAATAAAACTATTAGATCTTAAAATTGGGCAATGTAAAGTAGCTATTGGATTAAAAGCTGGTGATAAAATTGATTGGACAAAATCAGAAATAACAGTTGCAACAAAACATACAAATATAGCAAAAAGGTTTTTTGAAAATAAAGCAATGGCTGTAAATATTGTAAAACTTTATGGCTCAATTGAATTAGCTCCATTAGTTGGTCTTAGTGATTGTATAGTTGATATTGTAGAAACTGGTGAAACTATGAAACAAAATGGACTAGAAGTGGGTGATACTATTATGCAATCAAGTGTTTATCTTATATCAAATAAGAACTCTTACTACAGTAAAAAAGAGCAGATACTAAGCCTTAGAGAGAACCTTGCAAACACTTGATTTATATGCAACAATAGAAGAATATCTCGATTTTGAAGAAGAGATTCATCACCTTTATAAAACTATTGGAACTATAGCTATATCAAAAGAGCCAAAAAAACTTATAGATATAGGTTGTGGTCAAGGTGAATTTTGTCATATTTTAAACCATAATAAAATATCAACACTAGGTGTAGATTTAAGTGCTAAACAAATTGATATAGCTAAACAAAAAGATATAAATGCAAAATGTATTGATATAAAAGATATAGATGAAAAGTTTGATTGTGCTACAGCTGTTTTTGATGTATTAAATTATATTAAAAGTAAAGATTTAAAAAGTTTTATACAAAACACTTATAACTTACTAGAAAAAAATGGCTACTTTATATTTGATATAAATACTTTATATGGATTCCAAGAGATAGCTCAAGGTACATTATCAATAGATAATGATGATAACTTTATTGTTATAGATGCAAATTTTCAAGATGAAACACTATATACAGATATAACTTTTTTTACTCAAGAAAATAAACTTTATAAAAAACAAAATGGTACAATAGAACAATACTATCATTCAAAAGAAGATTTATCAACAACATTAAAAAATGTTGGTTTTAATATAAAAGAAATAATTGATTTTAATCTTCATAGTGATGATATAGCTGATAAATTAATATTTATTTGTAAAAAGGATTAACATGATATTTAATATTCTTGAAGATGTAAACTATAGAGATATGTTAGAAAATCAAATATTTGAAATTATTGAGTACTTATTAGATAAAAATGAAGAGTTCTCAATCACTGCAAATATAAATGCTATAGAATTTAATCCAGCTATTCCAAAAACTATATCAGAGTCATTTCCACACTTTACACTTTTTACTCTTGCAAACTATACATATACAACCATAGAGCTCACAGAGAATACAATTAGCTTTGAGACAGGGTTTGGTGCAGAAAATTTTGGTTCAGTTGTTACAATGCCTTTACATGCTATTTTTCAAGTGGTTATTGATGATTCAATATTATTTTTAAACCCTACTGCAACAATTGAAAAGTTTTTTCCTAAAAAAGGGGAAGAAAAAGAAGAAATAGTAGAACAAAAGCAAAGATCTATAAATGCTTTTAAAATGAATAAAAAAAATAAAGACTTATTTTAACTATTAAGTAAGTCTTTTAAACTACTCTTTGGATTTTTGCCTTTTAGGATTAAATTAACTTCATCTGCAATAGGTGTATATATTTTATGTTCTTTAGAAAGTTTTTTTATAGCTTCACTAGTTTTAACACCTTCTGCTACTTCACCTAATTCTTCTAGAATAGTTTCTATTGATTTACCGCCAGCTAATCCCAATCCAACTCTATAGTTACGACTAAGTGTACTAGAAGCTGTTAAAAACAAATCTCCTGCACCACTTAACCCATAAAAAGTTTTTTTCTTTGAGCCAAAATGTCTTCCAAACCTTTCCATCTCTACAAGACCTCTTGAAATTAAAGAAGCTCTTGCATTATTACCAAGGTTTAATCCATCACAAATACCACTTGCAATTGCTAAAACATTTTTATAAGCCCCTGAAACTTCAGCACCTATAACATCTCTACTAAAATATGTTTTTAAAAAATTTGGGAAAAATGGTGAGAACTTATTATAAAATTTTTTTGATGTTGAGTTTATCATTATTGCAGCAGGTAAACCTTTGATAACTTCAGCTGCAAAAGATGGACCAGATATAAATCCTAAATTTTTTTTAGGTACATACTTTTCATAAATATCTTGTAAAAAATATCCTGTATCTGCCTCTATACCTTTTGCAGCAACTAATACTTTTTGATTATTATATACAAAGTTTTCCTCTAACCATTTTCTTATAGATTGAGAAGGTATTGCAATAATTAAATACTCACACTTTAGTGCTTCTTCTAAAGTTACAAAATTTTCAATATCTTTTTTTGTTCTACTAGTTATAAGACATTTTTGTTTTTGAGATAATGCAAAATGTAAAGCTTGACCCCACTTACCTGCACCAATTACTGCTATGTTAGCATTATTCATTAAAGACTCCATATCTTAAAGTTTTACTAGTTTATATATTTTAAATAACAAAAAAGTTACAAACAATAAAACATAAATAGTTTATGTTTTATGCAAGTCTTTGTTTTAGTAGTTCATTTACTTTTTGAGGATTTGCACTACCTTTTGATGCTTTCATTATTTGACCTACAAAAAATCCAAGCATTTTTTCTTTACCTGCTTTATATTGCTCTACTTTATCTTCATTACCAGCTAATATTTCATCTATAATTGTTAAAATAGCACCATCATCAGATACTTGTTTAAGTCCAAGCTTTTCAATAATACTATCAACTGTTTCATCGTTTTCCATCAAGTAATCAAGTACTTGTTTACCTGCTTTACCAGAGATAGTACTATCTTCTATTGCTTTTACTAAAGATCCTAGTTTTTTAGCATCAACTGGTGAATTAATTACACTTATACCTTCAGCAAATCTTCCTTGAAGTTCAACTGTAAGCCATGAACTTGCATTTTTCCCGCTAATACCACAACTCATCATCTCTTCAAAATAATTTGCCATCTCTTTAGTTGCACAAATTACACCTGCATTGTATTCAGTAAGTCCAAACTCTTTTACAAATCTATTTTTCTTTTCATCTGGAAGTTCTGGGATATCTGAGTATTTTTCTATCATCTCATCTGTTATAATCAAAGGAAGTAAATCTGGATCTGGGAAATATCTATAATCAGCTGCATCTTCTTTACCTCTCATAGATCTAGTTTCACCTGTGTTTACATCAAAAAGTCTAGTTTCTTGAACCACTTCTCTTTCATAAACTCCATCTTCCCAAGCTTCTGTTTGTCTTTGAACTTCGTATTTAATAGCTTTTTCTATAAACTTAAAACTATTCATATTTTTAATTTCACATCTTGTGTAAAGTTTATCTTCACCTTTTGGTCTAATTGAAACATTTACATCACATCTAAAACTTCCCTCTTGCATATTTGCATCACTAATATCAATATATCTCACAATCGAATGAAGTTTTTTAAGATAAAGTATAGCTTCTTGAGCACTTCTCATATCTGGGTCTGATACAATTTCAAGTAATGGTGTTCCAGCTCTATTTAGATCAACTTTTGAATAATCTCCCTCATGTGAACTTTTACCTGCATCATTTTCAAGGTGAGCTCTTGTTACACCAATAGTTTTACTTGTTCCATCTTCAAAATCTATTACAACCTTTCCAGCACCAACAACAGGTACTTCAAATTGAGAAATCTGATAACCTGTTGGTAAATCTGGATAAAAATAGTTTTTTCTATTAAATATAGATTTTTTATTTATTTGTGCATCTATTGCTGTTCCTAATTGTATTGATTTATGAACGGCTTGTTTATTTAAAACTGGTAATGCTCCAGGAAGTCCTAAACAAGTTGGACAAACATTAGTATTTGGTGTAGCACCAAAACTAGTAGCACAAGAACACCATAGTTTACTTTTTGTATTTAACTGTGCATGTACTTCTAAACCTATAATTACTTCAAACATTTATATTATTTTCCTTTATTATATTTTGCTATAAATTTATTATCTAAGAACTTTTATCTCTGCTGTTAATTTTAAAGTTTCAAAAAATTCATCTAAAAAACTATCTTCTCTATTTTTCATAACTGTTTGAAAAATATTCTCTTTTACATTTTCAAAAGGTATTGTTTTTACATCTTTTTTATCTTTTACAAAAAACATATTATAGTTTTTATTTTGCGCAAATATAGCACTAAATTCATTACTTTTAGTATTGTTTAATACATATCTTACTTGAGATGTTAATTCTCTTTGTTTTAAACTCATCTCTTGAGAAGTTATATTTTCATTATTTAACATTGGGTTTAATTTTAATTGGTTTAATAAATCTTTATCTTTTGATATATAAGCAACAACATCTAAAGTATCTGCTATTTTAAATTTATCTTTGTTGTTATCATAATATATTTGAAGATCTTCATCTGTAGCTATTTTAAGTTTTCCTTGAGCTATTTTTTCTATAAGTTTTTGATGTTTTATTTGTTCTTCAACTTGTTTTTTAAATTTTTCATAATCTTGTTGTTGTCTTATTAGTGATTTAAAATCTAAAGAATTCATTTTGTTTTGTTTTGCTAATCTATCTATATAATTATCAACATCAAATATATCAACACTTATATTATTTTGTTCTATTTGTTGGTCATATATTTTTTTATCTACTAAATTTTTTACAGCAATTTTTTTAGATACTTGATTTGCTTGCATTTCATTGTCTATATCATAAAGAGTTATTGGTTGATTGTTTACAATTATAGCTATACCATTTACTAAACCAGCATTAAGTAAGCCACAACTTAACATTAAACTAAATATATATTTTTTCATTTATCTATTCCCTTTTGTATAAAGTGATTATTTTACCATAAATATAGTAAAATCATTATCTAAATAATCTTCTTTTATAATTATATTTTTCGTATACTTTTTACATATATCTATAATCTCATATTGGGATATCTCCACAAATGTAACATTTTTTAAAAAGTTAAATACAAAGCCTTGATTAGAATACTCAAAACACTTTTTTATAAAAAGCTCAACCTCTTGAATATTAAGAATATTTAATCCTCCACTGCATATAAGATAATCTGCATTTATTAAAGAATCTTTTAGTACATCTTTTAGATAAAACTTTTGATGGGGAAATCTCTTTATAGATATATCAATCATTCTATCTTCACAATCAATTCCCATATACTCTAAAGGTAACTTTTTCTTTTGTTCAAGATAGTTATAATACTCTGCAAAACCACACCCAACATCAACTAATGTAGAATTTTGTATATTTTTTTTTATTAATTTTGTAATAACTTCAAATCTTTTATATTGACTACTTTTATTATTCCAATGGACACCTTGAGCTGATACTCCAAATTTATCTATTGCTTTATTATAAAATACTTTATTTATTAAGTATTTATCCATCTATATATTTATCTCTAATTTTTAAGAATTTATCTAAATTATCAAAAAATATCTCTGTGAGTTCAGGGTCAAAATGCTTTGATTTTTCCTCTTTAAATAATTCAATAATCTTATCTAACTCCCAAGCATCTTTATAAACTCTTTTACTTCCTAAAGCATCAAAAACATCTGCAATGGCTGTTATTCTTCCATAGATATGAATATCTTCACCTTTTAGACCTTTTGGGTAACCACTTCCATCATATTTTTCATGATGTTGTTCTGCTACTATTGCTGCTGCTTTAATTATTGGTCTATCTGAATTATTTAACATCTCAAAACCTAATTGGGCATGAGTTTTCATAATTTCAAATTCTTCTTTAGTATGACGACCTGGTTTATTTAAAATTGCATCAGGAATTCCAATCTTCCCTATATCATGCATAGGACTTGCTAGCTTTAATTTATTGGCTTCCTCTTTAGGTAACCCATATAATAAAGCTAAAAGCTCTGAATACTCTGCAACTCTTTTTACATGATATCCTGTTTCTTTACTTCTAGTCTCACCAATTTCACCTATAGTATAAATAATCTCTTTTTTGAGTTTTTTTCAATCTCTTGGCTTAGTTCTATTATCTCACTATATCTGTTACATAAACTAAAATTGATGCTATTTCTGCAACTTCTCTAACATTTAGTTGATAATGCTTATTGTCATGCTTATGATAATAAGTATCTTCTATCTCTTTTTTAAAGTCACCTATTTTAAAATCATCTAAATTTAATATATGGGCAAAGTTATTTTTAGCACTATCATTTTTGAAAGTTATTTTTCCATTCTTATCGAAGATAAAAACAGCAGAAGGATTATATTTTGGTAAATGAGACATATAATAGTTTTTTAATGAAAACTTTTCATTAACTTTAAAAAGTTCATATAAAAAACAATAACCTTTTAAAGCTGTATAAGCTAAAACCATAGCAAGAAGCATCAATAAATAACATTGAGAATAAACTGCAAAAATTAGTATCAAAAAAGATAGAACTAATCTAATATTAGAATCTATTTTTTTTATATTACGAATTTGAGAATTAAAAAAAGACATATCATAACTCCTAAATATGAAATAATTATATCATATATAGTTAAATAGATATATAATTGTATACTATTTAGATACTTTAAGTATAATGTACTTCATGGATCGATTCAAAATATATTTTGCTATTATATGCGATAAAGAGATATTATATAAATCTTTGAAAATAGCCTTAGTTGTTGGAAGTATTTTAAACTTCATTAACCAAGGGGATACTCTATTAAAATTAGATTTTGAAAGTATAAATTATCTAAAATTTGTATTTACTTATATTGTACCTTTTATTGTTTCTTCATATACAGCTTTTAGTATAAAAATGAAATTTAAAATAGGTGAAACATCACCTGTAAACGTTGATTTAAGATGTCATATTTGTAAAAATGAGATACACGTTGAACAACATCAAACCATACCTATGTGTTACAAATGTAAAGAAAAGACAAAATGGAGATTAAAATAGATGATAGAGATTGAAGAAAGTGAATATAATAGACTTAAAAGTATTGAAAAAAAGTTTAATTCCCTAGAACTGGAAAATAGTATTCAATTAGCACAAACAATGAAAAATAATGCAATAAACGTAAATAATGCTTCTAAACAAAAAGTTAAAGAGATAGAAGATATAAGTACATTAGTTCATGATTTTATAGAAAAATCACATGAAATTGAAGAGAAGTCTATCCAAAATCAAAAATCATCAAATGAATCAACTAGTCAAAGTCAAAATATAATTGAATTTATAGAAGAACTATCTACTACTATTAATCATTTAGATACTATATTTGATACATTTTCACAAACCATAGATTCTTTATCACAAGCAAATAAAGATATAACAGAATTAGTTACAATAAACAATCAAATCTCACTACAAACTAATCTTTTATCACTAAATGCAAAAATTGAAGCCTCAAGAGCAGGAGAAGCTGGAAAAGGTTTCTCTATTGTTGCAGATGAAGTAAAAAAACTAGCAGCATCTTCAAAACAATCTACAGAAGATATTGGAAGTAAAATTGACGAGATAACAGCTATGACTCGTAATGTAAAAGAACAAAGTGATAAATCGAATGAACTAATAGACAATGGTATAAAAATGACAAATGACGCTACAGATAAATTAAACTGTTTATTAGGAATTGCATCACAAAATAAAGATGACTCACTTGTTATTCAACATATAGTTGATGATCAACTAAAAGGTTCAGATACAATCAAATCAAAAATATCTGAACTACTAGAAGATACAACAAAAGCTATAACTGGTTCATGTAAAAATATAGATTTAGGAACTGATTTAGTAACTCAACTAAGTTCTAAATAATAAGATATATTTGATTTAAATATTTTTAGGTAAAAAATGGAAAACGAAATATTTATGAGACTAATAATAACTGGTTCTAAAAAAGATATAAATAAAATATCAAATTTTATAAAACCTAACAAAGTATGGAAAAAAGGTGATTTGAAAACTAGTAAAGGAACCATGCAGTATAAAAATAATGGATGTGAACTTTTTATTGTAAAAAATAATTTACTACATATAGAAGATGGATTAAATGAATTTATATCACACCTTCGCCCTTTAAAGAAACAATTATCAACATTCAACAATATAAAAAAAGTATTTAGTATTGTAGTTTATTCTAAAAATATGATGCCAAGCTTTTATTATTCTAAAAAAATTTTAAAGTTTATTTATTCAATTGAGGCAGAGCTTGAGACTGACATATATTGTCTATAAAACTTTTAGAATAAGTAATATATATACATTGTAAAGATTAAGAATGATTAACATATCTATTGGTACATTTTTTATGATATCAATTCTATTTTGGTATATTATATATAGTATTTGTACAAAAATTAAACTAAATAAATTTTGGTATTATTTTACTAATATTCTGGTTTTTGGTATGATACCTCTTTATACTATCTTTTTTAATAAAAAAAGTTTAACATGGTTAAATATAGATAATCTAGACCAAGAATTCGTGCCTATAGCCGTATTTATAATTATTTTAGCATATATTTATATGTTTGCTTGGGTATTACCTAGAAATAGAGAAAAATAAATAATACTTTACTTATATTCTAAACTAACTTCTCAATTACAACATTATTATCTTTTATAAACTTTGATACTACATCTGAATTAGTATGTTCATAAGATCTATCATATACAATTCTTTTTATACCACTTGCGATTAAGTTTTTACTACATTCACTACAAGGTTCAAGTGTTACATAAATAGTTGCACCATCTATACTTATACCCTCTCTAGCTGCCCAAATGATTGCATTCATCTCTGCATGTATCTCATAAGTTTTACTCCACTCATGATGATCTTTTGTGTATTCGTTATCCCAATGACTACAGCAATTTGTATATCCTGCTGGTGTTCCATTATAACCCGTACTTAAAATTCTTCCATTTTTTACAATTACAGCACCAACTTGTTTTGATACACATTTACTCGCACTTGCTATCTCTTTTGCTATATTTATAAAATTTTTATCACTTAACATTTTTTCCCTTTTATGTTATGATTATAGCATATATCATCTTTTGATGATTTAATTTATAAAAATGAAGGGAATTATATATTATGAAAAAACTATTATTAATATTACTATTTATTAGTAGTAACTTATTTTCTAAAGAGTATACATTTAATTTTATAGGTGATATTCCAAAAGAAAATTTTACTATAAAACTAAATTTAGAAGTTGATGAAGAGGGTAAACCGTTAAAAGAACAAAAATATGATATAAGAAATTTAGAAAATATAAAATCATTAAAAGTACTAACAGCTTCAGGACTACTTGGAACTTTAAAAGATGAAAGAGAAGTTATTGCATACTATAAAACAAGTTTAAATGTTGGTGGACTAAAAATAAGAAACCTATATAAACCAGCTGTTGCTAGAATATATGGTGATGAAAATAATGTAACAGTTACTTTTGATAAAGATCATTATCAAAATATAATATCTTTTTTAAGATATCACAATATAAAACAAGATGTTATCAAAGATATTGATAACATGTATGGAACATGGGAGGAAATAGAGAAATAATCTCTATTTCACTATATGCCCAACAAATTTAGACATATTGTCTAAAATTTTTCCACCTTTTCTAAATCCTAAACCACAAGCTTCATAAGCATAAAATACACCAGCTTGATAATAATTACCTTCTTTATCTTGAGGGAATTCTGTATATTCTTGATATATTGGTTTAAAATTTTCATAAACACCATCTGTTTTTATATCAAGAGAGTTATCTTCATTGACAATAGCAACATTTGCACCTTCTCGTCCAAAACACATCTTTTCAACTTGCTTTTTATTTTCTAAAGGTTCAAAAGAAGTTTCTAAAAGTAATGGATGGTTTGGATATAAATCCCAAAGTACTTTCATAATACCTTTACTTTGAAATAATAAAGTGTATGCAGGATTAAAAACAATAGCTTTTTTATTATTTAAAAGCTCCGTTAATATAACAGATAATTCACCCTCATCTATTGCTATATCTTCCCAAGGAATTAGTTTAAACCAAAACTCAAATAGTTTTCCATCTTTACTTATTCCATCATCACTAAACTCAACCTCATCTATATAAGCAAAATCTGTACTATATCCAACTTCACTTGCTATATGTTGTAAAAGTTTTGTTGTATGTTCCTCTTCGTCATTCCCTTTAACAGAAGAAAAAAGTATTTTCCAATTTAATTTTTCATAATGCTCTTGAAACTTTTCGATATCAGCATCTAAAGTGATAAATCTTTTAAAATTATCCCCAATAGCTTCATATAAAGAGTTAAATTGACTTGATTCATCAAGCTCATTATACTTTAACATCGCCCATTGAATAATAGATGTTTCAAATAAAGAAGTTGGTGTATCTGCATTAAATTCTATTAACTTTATAGGTTTACCATCAACTCCACCTGCTAAATCAAATCTTCCATATAAATGCCAATGTACATCATCTTCCCAAGACTTTTTAATAATCTCTACAAGATTAAAAGGGATATCTATATCATGAAAAAGATTATTGTCTATTACATGTTGCGCTGCTTCGCAAAACATATCATACAGTTCATTTGTTGCATTATAAAAAGCTTCTGCTTCTTGTTCTGTAATTTGTACAAACTCATCGCTTATATATGATGTTTCATCTAAATCTGTATGCCAAGTAAAGCCTATAGATTCTAAATATTCATTTGTTAGTGGTTTTAGTTTTTTTAAATCCATTTTTTATCTTTCAAATCAACCACCAAAAAAACTTCTTGAGCTACTGCTCTTTTTATTATTCCCAAAAAAACCACTCTTTTTATTACTTGATGATGATTTTGCAGAAGAAGTAGTTTTTGCTTTATTAAAACTATTTACACTTTTTGAATATGTACTTGGATTTTTATAGTTTGTTCTTCTTTGGTTTTGATAGTTATTGTTATTAAATAGCTTACTACCTATATAGCTACCTATAATAGCTCCAGCAGCACTAGCAAGTAAAGTTTCACCTAAACTCATACCACCCATTGAATTTCCATTTGTAAGGTTTGAAGTTCCGTTATCAATTCTTTGTGCTTCTTGTGCTACAAGTGCATCAATTTCTGCTTTTGATAAAATTCTCTCTTTTCCATTTTCTCTTAATACAATTGTAGTTTTTGAACTAGGAAATTCATCAACTATTTTATATTCACCTTGTGATGATTTTTCAATGATTACAAAAGCACCCTGCTTCTGACTTGCGCTTGTTACTGCATTTGATTGAGAGTTTTGACCATTTGCATTTTTATCTTCACATCCAGTAAAACTAGCTATTAATGTAGCTCCCAGTCCACCAACTATTGCATAGTTTGATACTTTTTTTAAAAAATACTTTTTAGACATATTTATCCTAATAACTTTAGAATATTTTCTATTGGTCTTCCTATTGCTGCTTTATCATCTTTTATTACAATAGGTCTTTCAATTAGTTTTGGGAATAAAACCATAGAACCAATTAACTCATCTTGAGATTTAACTTCATTTGCTAAATCTAACATCTTATATTCAGCTTCTTTTTTTCTCATCATATCTCTAACATCAGAAATTCCAAGTTTAGAAGCAACATCTTTAATATCATCTCCACTTAAATCCTCTTTTAGATACTCGAAAATCTCATAATCACATTTTTTTTCATCTAATAAATTTTTAGAATCTCTACTTTTACCACATCTAGTGTTATGCCAAATTTTTATCATTATTCTACCCCTTTTCTAAAGTTTACTTCAATAGCACTATTCATTCTTTTTACTGATTCATCAACACCTAAAATTGCAATAATATCATATACAGATGGAGCTTGAGTTCCACCAGTTAGAGCTATTCTTATTGGTTGAAATAGTTGAGGAAATTTAAGTCCATTTTGTTCTATAAATGGTTTTGTAACATCTTCTATATCAACAGGCGTATGAAGTTCTTTATCTTTACTTGATATTAGTTCAATGTAAGCTTTTAAAGTATCTATAGTAGTTTCTTTAACAAACTTCTTTACCCCTTTATTATCATAACTTGATGGAATTTGCATAATATTTTCAATAGCATTTTTTAGTTCAACTAAAGTATTTGCTCTCTCTTTACAAAGGTCTAAAATCATCTCTTTTTTATCATGTCCATGAACTTCACATTCATGAAATTTTAAATCTTCAATCAATCTAGCATTTGTTACATTTTTAATGTAATGAGCATTTAACCAAAGAAGTTTTTCTTCGTTATAAGCTGATGCAGATTTGTTTATATTATTTGGATCAAAAAGTTCAAGCATCTCATCCATACTAAATATTTCTTGATCTCCATTTGACCAACCAAGTCTTACAAGAAAATTTAAAAGTGCCTCAGGAAGATATCCATCTCTTTTATATTGCATAACATCCATAGCACCATCTCTTTTAGATAGTTTTTTACCTGATGGATTATTTATCATTGGTATATGAAAGAATTTAGGTAAATCAAATCCAAGAGCATTATAAATAACAATTTGCTTTGGAGTATTAGATAAATGATCATCACCTCTTAATACATCTGTCATACCCATTAACGCATCATCAATAGCAACTACAAAATTATATGTAGGCATGCCATTACTTCTAGCAATTACAAAGTCATCAACTTGATTTGCTTCAAATACCATAGAGCCTTTTACACCATCTTCAAATTTTATATCACCTTCTAAAGGAGCTTTAATTCTAATAACTGGTTCTACACCGGAAGGAACTTGAGGTAATACTTTTGACTCTTCTGGTCTCCAAGTTCCATCATATCTTGGTGTTTGTTTTGCAGCTTCTTGTTTTGCTCGTAAAGCATCTAATTCATCTCTACTCATATAACACTTATAAGCTTTTCCTTCTTCTAGAAGCTGATTGATATATTTTGTATAAATATCTGTTCTTTTAGATTGATATTCGATTTTACAATCACTTGGCATACCAACCCAATCAAATGACTCTAAGATAGCTTTTACAGCATCTTCATTATTTCTAGCGTTATCTGTATCTTCAATTCGAAGTTTAAACTCTCCGTTAGTCTTTTTTGCCCATAAGTAGCTATAAAGTGCTGTTCTTAAACCACCAATATGTAAATACCCTGTTGGACTTGGAGCAAATCTTGTTATTGCCATTTAGTTCCCTTTTTATTACTTATATAATTATTGGCGTATTCTACCATAGTAAATAATTCACTTACTTTAAACATATAAATTATTTAGCTAAATCTATTAATTGTGTTTTTATTATGATATAATTATTTTAACTATTCTAGGATGAACATATGAACATATTAGAAAACTTTACTATCCTCTACGTGGAAGACAGTAACACAATGGTCAACAAAATATCTGATGCTTTAAAAGACAAAGTAAAAAAATTATATATTGCAAAAGATGGGATTGAAGGGCTAGAAGTTTATAAAAAATTTCGACCAGATATTGTTATAAGTGACGTAATTATGCCAAAACTAAATGGCTTAGAAATGGGAAAAAAGATAAAAGAAATATCTCCAAATCAAGCTATTATGATTTTAACTGCCCATGATAGTATTGATATATTAAAAGAAACTATAAATTTAGGCGCTTGTAAAATAATATTTAAGCCTGTAGTAGATTTTGATGTTTTGATTAATCCTTTAATGGAAGTTGCTAAAAACTTACAAAATAGTATTGATGCAGAAAACTTAAGACATCTAAAACTGAAAGAGGAAAGAGAAGAGTTTTTACTAAGTGTTATTAAACAAATCTCACATCACTGGAAGCAACCTCTTAGTATAATATCAACCCTATCAAGTGCTTGTAGTTATCAAAAAGAGATGGGTATAGAAGTTTCTATTCAAGAAGATATTGATTCAGCAAAACTTATTACCAGAAAAACTCAAGAACTAGCAAATATCCTAGAAGCAATTGATAATATTGATTATAAGAATGTTGCTATTGAAGAGATTGAAAAGCTAATTCAAATTAGTAATCCAATGATAACAAAAACAAGTAATACTAAAAACCACCCGATGGGTCAAATCCAGAATTAAATCCCATATCCATATTTGCAAAATTTGGATCCATATAACCAAATTGAGCAGATTTATTTCTTAACATCATAATATCATTTTTAATATCTATATGTTCAGGACAAACCATATTACAATTTCCACATAAAGTACAATCCCATACACCATTTGCTTGAACAGAATCTATTTTATCTTTTACATTAAACTCTTTTTTATCATTTACATATCTTTGTGTTCTAGTTAATGCAAAAGGTCCTATAAATTCAGGATTAACTTCATAAACAGGACATGAACTAAAACAACTATTACAAAGAATACAATTACTTTGAATATCTATTGCTTTTTCATCTGCTATAGTTATAACCTCATTGCTTTTTTGTTCTAAGCTAGCCTTTGCAACTTTTAAAAACTTCTCTTGAATTGATAAATCTACAACTAAATCTTTTATAACTTTAGAGTTTTTAAGTGGTTCTATTTGGTCATTTTCTTTTACATGAGCTTTACAGGCTAATGTTTCAACTCCATTTACCCTTACAGCACAACTTCCACAAACACCACTTCTACAACCACTTCTATAACTTAAAGAGTTATTTTGAGTAGTTTTTATATGATTTAGTATTGTTAATAAATTATCTTCTCTTTTTTCAAGATTATTTATATCATACTCTTTTTGGCATACCTTTAATTTCATATTAACTCCACTACAACATCTTCATCTTTTTTTAGTGCTACTATTTGTTTTTGAAAATCTTTACTTTCATCTTTAAAATCTATCCTATAGTGAGCACCTCTGCTTTCTTCTCTTTTAAGTGCAGATTCAATGATAACTTTTCCAATATTTAACATATTTTTAAACTCTATAAACTCTTTTAAATTAGTATTATAAGTTTTATTTTTATCACTTACTCCCATCAAAGGAAGTTTTTCTATCCAATCTTGAATGGTTAATAAAGCATATTTTAGTTTTTTCTCTTCTCTAAAAAGCCCTACATTTTCATAAAACAATTCACCCATTTGTTTTTTTAGTTTATAAAAATCCACTTCATTTGGTAAATTAAAAATATTTTCTATATTCTCTTTATCTTTAGTAAGAGTCTCAAACTCTTTTATTTCAAACTCTTTTATATCTTTTGATAAATCACTTGATTTTAATCCTACTCTTTTTCCAAAGGTAACTATTTCTAATAATGAGTTACCACCTAATCTATTTGCACCATGGACACCATTTGAAGAACATTCACCTATAGCAAATAAATTTTTTATATTTGTTTGACCATCTATATTAGTTTTTATTCCACCCATTGTATAGTGAGCTGATGGAGTTATTGGTATTAAATCTTCGTGAAGTTTTAGCTTAGCAAACTCTAAAGCTAAATTATACTCTTGAGGCATAGTTTCTTTTATCTTCTCTAAGCCTAAATGTCTTAAATCTAAATATACCTCTTGTCCTTGCTCTATTTTTTCATAAATAGCACGTGCTACCACATCTCTTGGTGCTAGCTCATCTACAAATCTTTTTTCATCTTTTGTAACAAGATAACCACCCTCACCCCTTGCACTTTCACTTATTAAAATACAACTATCTTTTAATGATGTAGGATGAAACTGTATATATTCCATACTAGATATTTCACAACCTGCTTGTAAAGCTATAGATATACCATCACCTGTTGTAGCACTTGAGTTTGTAGTAAAACCATTGTATATACTTCCATATCCACCTGTTGCTATTATTACAGTTTTTGCCAGTATTTGTTTAACTTGGCTAGTTTCAATATCAAGACAAGTTATACCTTTTATACTATTATGTTCAACTATAAAATTTAGACACATATGTTCATTTAAAAACTTTATATTGTTTTTTATACAATTATCGTAAAGGTTATGTAATATTTTAAGACCTGTATAATCACTACTATAACAAGCTCTTGGTTTTTTTGTACCACCTAATTTTCGTTGTGCAATATTATTGTTTTTATCTCTAGAAAAAGGAACTCCAATATCATCAAGCCATTTTATAGTTTTCGATGAATTTTCACACATATACTTTATAGTATCTTCATCACCTATTCCATGAGCTGATCTTAAAGTATCTTCTATATGATTACTTACACTATCACTAGAGTCTTCTTTATCAAGTACACCATTTATCCCACCTTGTGCTTGACAAGTTTGTGATTGAGTAGGATAGGTTTTAGATACAACTAAAACATCACTTCCATTTTCATTGGCTTCCAGTGCTGCACTAAGTGCTGCTCCTCCATTTCCTATAATTAATACATCAAATATTTTATCTGTTATTTCTAGTCCCAAAACTCTTTTAATTCTCTTTCTTTTTTTACTTTTTCTTGTTTTATTTGCTCTTGAAGCTTTTGTTCTTCTTGTTCTTCTTCTTGCATCTCTTTTTCTTGAAGTGCTAAAGCTTCGGCTCTTTCTTTTCTTGCTTGTAAAATTTTTACTTTAATTTTATCTTGAGCCATTTTTTTCATATCATCATCAAAATTCATAGATTCAATACTTTGAAAAGCGTTGTTTAACTCTTCCTCTTCACTTAACTCTTGTTCTATCATATTTTCATTTTGTTCATTATCAATATTATCTACTAATTCTTCGGTTTCAGTTTCCTCTTCTAGTATAAGAATTTCTTCTACTTCTACAACCGGTTCTTCAACCACTTTTTCTATAGTTTTAGAGACCTTTTTCTCTTTTTCTATAGGTTGTTCTATTTTTTGTTGAATTTCTTTCTTTAATGTTTCTTTTTGTTTAGATTCTAAATTTTTATCTTTTTTCTTATTTTTACTTTTATCTTTTACTTTTTTTACAGAACCATTTTCTAAAGATTCCACATACTCTTTTAACTCTTCAAATTCAGCCATAATATTTTCATACTTCTCAAACTCCATAAGTAAGAAGCTAGGTTTTCCATCTCTTAAGATAATTGCTTTTTCTATCTCTTGATCAAGAACCTTATCAAATATCATTTTACTTTTTCTAATAAGTTCAGTTGAAGAAAACATCTCGTTTGATTTATAAAGTAGTAATCCCATGCAAATTCCTATATGTAAAGTTATACGTATTATATCACATATAGTTATATGTTGTCTAGTTTATACAAATTAAAACCATATTTAGCCTAAGCCTTTTGAGACAAAGAGTTTGTGAGTATTACAAAAACTCTTTTATATTGTTTTCAATCCCTTCAAGTAATCTAACTCTTGCCTCTTTTGAAGCCCATGCAATATGAGGAGTGATACTTATTCTATTTTTATCATTGATATTTAATAATGGTGATGTAGCCTCAATAGGCTCTTTTACAACAACATCTGTTCCATAATATAAATCTTGATTACTATTAATAACAGTAGAGATATCTTGTTCATTTACAATCCCACCACGACCAAGATTTACTAAAATAGCACCTTTTTTTATATTTTGCATATTTGTTTTATTTATTAAATTATTTGTTTGTTCATTCATTGGTGCATGAATAGTTATAACATCACATGTTTCAAGTAGTTTATCTAAGCTTAATTGCTCATATTCATTGTTATTGTTTTTTCCACTTGTTGAATAATATTTTACATCACACCCTAATGCTTTTGCTACTGTTGCAACTTTCTTTCCTATATCACCAAGCCCTATAATCCCCCAACTTTTACCATCTAATTCATAAAAAGGTTTATCTAAGTTTGTAAATATATCACTGTTTTTCCATTCATTTTGCCCATAATTATTATAGTGTTCGATTTTTTGTACGAACTGTAATACGAATGATAATGCGAGTTGTGCTACGCTTGATGTTGAGTACCCTGCAACATTTTTTACAGCTATACCCTTTTGTTTAGCGTACTCTAGGTCTATATTGTTCATACCAGTTGCCGCAATACAGATAAGTTTTATATCACTATTATCCATAATATTTTTATCAATTACAACTTTATTTGTAACAACAATAGTTGCACCTTGAACTCTATTTAAAGTTTCATTTTCTTTTGTTACATCAAAAGTTTCAACATCTCCATAAGAATTAAATTGTTCAAGTGAAATATCATCACCTAACGTTTTTCTATCTAAAAATACTATTTTCATAAATTATCCCTCATTATTGATTATTATAAATTGATTATAAATTTTATTAACTTTTAAAGTTATTAGTTTAAATATATACACTATTTTTTTTGATACTTAGTCAATACTTTTTAAAAAAAATTAAAGAAATTTCAAAATAAGTTTCAAATATACACATTTTTTTTATTTTTTTTTGTTAATATGATGTATAATTTATAAATTTACCAAAAAGGAATGGATTGTGAATCTTTATGATGCGTACACGGGGAAAGAACAGAATGGTTTAAAAAGTAAAATTCCAGCTAAGTTGGATTATTGGCAAAGTGCTACAGGGTTATTTTTAGGACTCTTTATGATAGCACATATGCTATTTGTATCTACTATTTTAATTAGTAAAGATGCAATGTATAATGTAACAAAGTTTATGGAAGCTAATTTTATATTTGAGGGTGGAAATCCTTTCTTAGTATCAATAGCTGTTTTTGTAGTTTTTACTATATTTATAGTACATGCGGCACTAGCTTTAAGAAAATTTCCAATTAACTATAGACAATACAACAAGTATAAAGTTAATATGGATTTAATGAAACACCCGGATACATCTTTATGGATGACTCAAGTAAAAACTGGTTTTATAATGTTCTTCTTAGGTTCTGTACATTTATATATCATGATGACTCAACCAGATACAATTGGACCATACGGTAGTGCTGATAGAATGGTAAGTGATTGGATGTGGCCACTATATTTAGTTTTACTTATTGCTGTTGAACTTCATGGTTCTATTGGACTATACAGACTTTCTATTAAATGGGGATGGTTTGATGGAAAAGATCCAAGACAAACTAGAAAAAAATTGAAAAAATTCAAATATGCTTTATCTGTATTTATGATAGTACTTGGTCTTTTAACACTAGCTGCTTATATGAAAATCGGATATGACCATAAAGATAATGTTGGAGAAAAATATCAACCAACAGCATGTAAAACAATAGAAACTAATATAAAGGCTGCATAGATGAAAATAAATTATTGTGACTCATTAATTATTGGTGGAGGATTAGCAGGTTTAAGAGCCGCTGTTGCTTCACAAAAAAAAGGATTAAACACAGTTGTTTTATCATTAGTTCCTGTAAAAAGGTCTCACTCAGCAGCAGCTCAAGGTGGTATGCAAGCTAGTCTTGGAAATTCTAAAATGTCTGATGGAGACAATGAAGATTTACACTTTGCAGATACAGTAAAAGGTAGTGACTGGGGATGTGATCAAGATGTAGCAAGAATGTTTGTTACAACTGCACCAAAAGCTATTAGAGAACTTGCTGCTTGGGGTGTGCCTTGGAGTAGAGTAAAAAAAGGAAGCAGAGAAGCTGTTATCAATGCAAAGAAAACAACAATTATAGAAGAAGAAGATAGACATGGTCTTATCACTTCTAGAGATTTTGGTGGAACTAAAAAGTGGAGAACCTGTTACACTGCAGATGCAACAGGTCATACAATGCTTTTTGGTGTTGCAAATGAAGCTTTAAAACTTAATGTTGATATAAGAGATAGAAAAGAAGCTATTTCACTTATTCATGAAGATAACAGATGTTATGGATCAATAGTAAGAGATCTTATTACAGGAGAACTTGAAGCATATGTTGCAAAAGGAACATGTATAGCAACTGGTGGTTACGGAAGAATCTTCAAACAAACTACAAATGCAGTTATTTGTGAAGGTACAGGTGCAGCAATAGCTCTTGAAACTGGTGTTGCAACATTAGGAAATATGGAAGCTGTTCAATTTCACCCAACACCAATCGTTCCATCAGGAATCTTACTTACTGAAGGTTGTAGAGGAGATGGTGGTATATTAAGAGATGTAGATGGTAAAAGATTTATGCCAGATTACGAGCCAGAGAAAAAAGAACTTGCTTCAAGAGATGTTGTAAGTAGAAGAATGATTGAGCATATTAGAAATGGTAAAGGTGTACCTTCACCTTATGGTCCTCATATTTGGTTAGATATTTCTATTTTAGGAAGAGAACATATAGAAAAGAACTTAAGAGATGTTCAAGAAATATGTCAAGTATTTAACGGTATTGATCCAGCTGATGAAGGTAAAAAAGGATGGGTACCAGTACTTCCTATGCAACATTACTCAATGGGTGGTATTAGAACTAAACCAACAGGAGAATCTCAAAAAATGAATGGGCTTTTTGCTTGTGGAGAAGCTGCTTGTTGGGATATGCATGGGTTTAATAGACTTGGTGGAAACTCAGTATCTGAAACAGTAGTTGCAGGTATGATTATAGGTAACTACTTTGCTGATTATTGTTTAGAAAATGATGTAACTATTCCAACATCTACTATTCAAAAATTTGTAGATGAGCAAGAAGCTTATATAGATGAAGTTTTAGCTTATGATGGGGACGAAGATATCTATAAAATTAAAAATAGAATGAAAGAACTAATGGATGATAAAGTTGGTATTTTTAGAGATGGACCTCATTTAGAAGAAGCAGTTGAAGAGTTAAAAGAACTATTACAAAAAACTAGAAAAATCAATGTTAAATCAAAAACAAGATCTGGAAACCCAGAACTTGAAGATGCATATAGAGTTCCAAAAATGTTAAAAATAGCTCTTTGTGTTGCAAAAGGTGCAAGAGATAGAACAGAATCTCGTGGAGCACACTATAGAGAAGATTATTTAAAAAGAGATGATGAGAACTGGTTAAACAGAACTTTAACATCTTGGAAAAATGCTGATGATTTAGAACCTACTATAGAATACGAGCCATTAGATATTATGAAAATGGAAATGCCTCCTGCATTTAGAGGTTATGGTGCTAAAGGTATGATTATAGAAAATGAATTATCATTAAAAAGACAAGTTCAAGTTGATGAAACTAGAGAAAAAATGGAAGATGAAGGTAAAGACAGACATGATATTCAAGAAGCTTTAATGGATTTTGATTTACCTATGAACTATAAACAAAGAAATGAAAGAGTAGGAGATAAATAATGAGTGTAGAAAAAGGTAGAGAAATAACTATATCAGTTTTAAAGTATAATCCAAGAGATGAAAACTCAAAACCTGAATTTGTAGATTTTAAACTAGAAGAAACACCAGGTATGACTCTTTTTATTGCTTTAAATTATATTAGAGAAAACATGGATCCAGATTTAGCTTTTGACTTTGTATGTCGTGCTGGTATCTGTGGAAGCTGTGGTATGGTTGTAAATGGTAAACCTATGCTAGCTTGTAGAACACTTATTAAGAACTACCCTGAAGGTAAATTACAGCTTATGCCTATGCCAGCTTTTGAGCTTATAAAAGATGTATCTGTGAACACTGGTAAATGGATGGATAATATGTCAAAAAGAGTTGAATCATGGGTTCACTCAAATGAAGAAATAGATATCTCTAAAGTGGAAGAAAAAATTGAACCAGAAGTAGCTGAAGAAACTTTTGAGCTTGATAGATGTATCGAGTGTGGTCTTTGTGTTGCATCATGTGGAACAAAGATTATGAGAGAAGATTTTGTAGGTGCTGTTGGACTAAATAGAGTTGCAAGATTTGAAGTAGATCCTCATGATAAAAGAACAGATGAAGACTTTTATGAATTAATTGGTGATGATAACGGAATTTTTGGATGTATGAGTCTAATGGGTTGTGAAGACCACTGTCCAAAAAACCTACCACTTCAAAACAAAATAGCTTACTTAAGAAGGAAAATGGTTCAACTAAAATAATTATAAACTATTTGAAAAAATAGTTTATATCTATATTTAGAACTTTTGAAATTTTAGCCAAATGTTTTATATTAAAATGTTGGTTATCTTTTCTTATTTCTGTTTTACCTAGGTATGCAGCACTTTTAAACCCAATAGCTTTAGCTAGATCTAATTGGCTCATACCTTTCTCTTTTCTAAACTTGATAACATTTTTAGAAACCTTATCAAGCATATCATTTGCATAGTTTTCCAAATATTCAAGATCTAAACTTTCAATATTTTTCTTGTCAATGGGGTTTCCTTTTTAATAATATTATTCAATTTTAATATTTAAGCAACGATATATATATCGTTAAGTATAATCAAAGTGATAATTTTTACAATATCAATATTATAGTGAAAATTATACAAAAGTAGATTACATTTAGGATAATATTTGAATATTTTATTACTTGATCAAGATAATAGTATTGCACAACTTTTAGAATATTATACAACATTTGAAAAGGATTGGAGCTTCACTATTATAAGCAATTACAATGATTATTTACATGAATCTGATAATAAGGAGATTGATTTATTGATAGTTGATTCCCTAAATAAAACTTATGATGAGTTACTAAGAGATATCCTAGGTAATGATCTAACTAAAAAAACTATTATCATAAGTGAACAACTTAAAAGTAGTGTTCAAGAAGGTTGTGATTTTTGTATTAAACACTATAAAAGAAGACGATTAATTAAACCAGTTGAACCTAAAGAGCTATATGATTTAATAAAAAATTTTGATAAATATCTTTGTCCATTTATTGATAGCTTTAATAAAATAGAAAACATTATCCCTAATATTATAAAAAGATTTTCATGTCTTAGTTATAATTCTAACTTAAAAGTAATAAATGGCAATGAAAGGTGCCCTTCTAATCAATACACACATCAATTTGTAAGTGTGATTTCTTTACTAGAACAGAATAATGTAAAGTATTCTGTTTTAGATGAGTATAATATACAATTACAAATTAGTTAATATTTTCTTTCTTTGGTCTCATGATCATATACATAATAAATACAAAAAATAGGGTTATACCTATTGAAAAATAAATAGGTATAGATTTTAAAATAACATAAGTAACTATTAAAATAGCAAGTATTGTTGGTATTTCATTGTATGCTCTAAAAAACTTTCCACTTTTAGTACATTGATCTTTTTCAAGCTTCTTTCTAAAGTACTCTAAACTAAGAGAATAAGCTATAAGTAATATAACTAAAGTAAGTTTAGCATGAAACCAAGCTTGTTTAAAAAGATCAGGATTTGCAATTATAAGCATAATACCACTTATAATAGTTGCTATCATTGCAGGGAAACCTATAATTTTATATATTTTATGTTCCTGTATTTTTACAACTTCAACAAATTCTTTTTTTTCTTTATGCTCTTGGTGATATACGTAAAGTCTAGGAAGATAAAACAACATAGCCATCCATGATAATACACTTATAACATGAAATGCTAAAATCGGTAAGTAATATTCATTCAAATTTGATTCCTAATATTAAATTATTACAATTTTAGCTAAAATGGCTTTATGAAAATATTATTAGCCCCAGCAGAAACTAAACGGGAAGGTGGAGATGACTCTACTTATTGTAAAAAAAACTTTTATTTTAAATCTTTTGAAAATACTAGAGATAAAATTGTACAAAATTATGAAAATTTATTAAAAAATAGTTCTATTGAAGAGTTATCAAGTTGGTTTGGTTTAAAGAACCAAAAAGAGTGCCAAAAATATAAACAATCAATTTTGAATAAACCAACAATGAAATCGATCCTTAGATATACAGGTGTTGCTTTTGATGCATTAGATTATGAAAACTTATCTTTAAAAGAACAAAGTTATTGTGATGAGAATATTATACTTTTTTCAAATTTATTTGGTCCTATTAAAGCAAATGATATAATTCCTGATTATAAATATAAACAAGGAAGCCAATTACCTAATATAGATGCAATAAAGGAATATAAAGAGAATATAAAGAATACTTTAGATGAGTATTTAGGTGATGAAATAATAGACTTACGAGCAGCTTTCTACGATAAATTCTATAAACCAACTGCCTCAACTATTACTTATAAATTTTTAAAAGATGGTAAAGTTGTTAGTCATTGGGCTAAACACTATAGAGGACAAATAGTTAAAGAATTAGCTCAAAACAATATATCAAGTTTTGCAGAGCTTATGAGCCTTGAAATAAAGGACTTAAAGCTAATTGAAATACAAGAAAAAAAGAATATTAAGACTTTAATTATGGAAATAGTTTAGATGACTATTGCTATATTTGGAGGAAGCTTTGACCCACCTCACATCGCTCATGAAAAAATTGCATATAAAGTTCTTGATAAACTTGATATCAAAAAAGTTTTTATAGTTCCAACCTATTTAAGCCCTTTCAAAAATGACTTTAAATTATCTCCACAAGATAGATTTGAACTTATGGATACTCTATTTAAAGATAATAAAAATATTGAAGTATCAAAGTTTGAAATAAATCAACACAAACCAGTACCCTCTGTAGAAACGGTAAAGCACTTTAAAAATTTATATAGTCCAAATAAAATATATTTTGTAATTGGTTCTGATAATTTAGAAAAACTCCCTTTATGGACAAGTTTTAATGAACTTAATAGTTTAGTAGAGTTTATAGTTGTATCAAGAGAGGGTTATGAAGTAAAAAATGATATAATAAGCTTCATAAATGTAAAAATGAATATAGACATAAGTTCCACATCACTAAAAGAAAACTTACAATTAGAATATATTCCAGACAAAATAAAACAAAAGGTATTAAAAATATGGAAGAAAGAATAAAAAGAATTATAGATGTACTTGATTCTAAAAAAGCTGAAGATATTGAAGTTTTCGACTTATCGCAAAAAGGTTATATCGTAAATCAAGTTATAATAGCAACATCTTTAAACAATAAACACTCTCTAGCATTACTTACTCATCTAAAAGATGCTCTTAAGCCTGAAGGGGAAGAGTTTTTAAGAGTTGAAGAGGATGGAGATTGGACTATTATTGATTTAGGGGATATTCTAATTCATGTTATGATAAATGAATATAGAGAAAAATACTCTCTTGAGAACTTTTTAGAAAATTTTTCTTTACCAAACTAATCAAATTACAATAAGATTTTAGGAGTTTAAGAAATTGAAAAAAAATATTGAACAAGTAAGAACACTTCTTGAAGCATTACCTTATATAAAAGGTTTTGCAAATAAAACATTTGTAATAAAATATGGTGGTTCAGCTCAAATAAATCCCGAACTAAAAGATAAATTTGCACAAGATATTTTACTAATGTATTTAGTTGGTATTAAACCTGTTATTGTTCATGGTGGTGGAAATAAAATCAATTCAATACTAGATAAAATGCAAATAGGTAGCGAATTTGTTGATGGACTTCGAGTAACAGATGAAGCTGTTATGGAAGTTGTAGAGATGGTTTTAGCAGGAAATATAAATAAAGAAATAAGTGTACTTCTTAACGAACATGGTGCTAAAGCTTTAGGTATAACAGGAAAAGATGCAGGACTATTAAAAGCGGTTGCTAAAGCAAATGGTAAATATGGTTTAGTAGGAGATATAATTGGTGTTGATGATACTGTTATAAACAACCTTCTTCAAGAGAAATTTATCCCTGTAATTGCACCAATTGCTTCTGGTGAGACTATTGGACACCCTGGATATAATATAAATGCAGATTTAGCAGCTAGTAAAATTGCAGCTAGTTTAAATGCAGAAAAGATTATATTTATGACAGATATTCCTGGCGTTTTAGATAAAGAAAAAAACTATTTGATACTTTAACAGAAAAACAAATAGAAGACTTAAAAGAAGATGGAACTATTCATGGTGGTATGATACCAAAAGTTGATGCTTGTATAGAAGCTATTGATGGTGGTGTACAAAAAGCTCATATAATTGATGGTAGAGTTGAACATGCTCTATTACTTGAAGTATTTACAAGTAATGGTGTGGGTACTGTTATAAAAAAATAATTATTTAAAAAAGAGTTTAAATACTCTTTTTTAAAATTTATACTCTAAAGATGGTTGAATAGATTCAAATAACTTCAAACTATCTTCAATCTCTTTTTTTATACTATATATATCATATCTCTCTATTGTTTTAACTTCAGGATAACTTGATATAACTTCATTAAAGTTTTTGATTAGTTCATCCATAGATTCACCAGAAATAGTAGGTATATTATACTTTTCAAGTAAATGAAGATTTTGTATCTCTTTATCTTTTCTTTGAAAAAATACTGGTTTATTTCCACAGGCAAGAGATTCTAAACAACTATGCACTGTAGCTGTTAAAAGATACTTTGTTGATTTAACTGTATCTATATACTCTTCTTCTTCAATTATTTCACTAAAAAATTCTGCTGTTTTTTTCTCATTTTTAAAGAAAAAGTAATGTCCCCAAATAAGAGGTATGTCTTGTTTAGAACTTGTTTGAAAAAGTTCAAAAAACCATTGAGCATAATCATCATCTGCAAAAAATATAGCTTTTTCATTTTTTATATCAGTTTTTTGAAAAAAAGTTTTATCAACTATATCATAAGGGATATCAACTCCAACTTTATATAGATGTCTACAAAACTCTTTCATATGTGATTGCATTGTATCACTAGCTTCACCACTATCGTCATAAATAAGAATATCATTTCTTTCCATAACGTTTGGCATATTACCTATAACATCAACTCCAACACCTTTTTTTACACCAAGCTCTGCTTTTGCAAATGTTGCAGCTCTATAATCGGCTGAACACAATATAGGATCACTAGATTCTAACATATTACACAATGCTCCAGCACGTCTAATATTCTCTAGTCCAAAACTATGTCCACTTTTTGCATAAATATATACTTGCATTTAAATCCCTCTATTATCTAATAAAATTTGTTATTAACTTATAACCTGCTGCGGCAGCTAGGATTGTACCTATAACATTTAAGAATATATTTAAAACACCATACCAAAAATTATTATTAAGCAACATATAACTCTCTATAGCAAATGTTGAATAAGTTGTTAGTGCTCCAAGTACTCCTGTTATTAAAAAGCCTTTTACGATATCAGATGGAGTAAATGATAAAAATAGTGCTATTAATAGACCTATTAAAAAACTTCCAAATATATTCACTGCAAGGGTCGCTAGAGGTAATTCATGTGGGAAGTACTTCACAACCTGCACACCCACATAAAACCTCCCTATAGCACCTATAGCACCACCTAAACCTACAGCAATAATATTTGCTAAACTAAATGTCACGATGAAGTTCTCTTGTTAAGGTTTTAGCCATTAACTCTTCAGTACTTTTATACCAATCTGTTTTTTTCTCTGCTTTAATCGAAGGAAGATATACTATTTTAACCTCTCCACCTCTTTGCTTGATTTTTTGAGAATCAAATATGGCTTTAGTTCCTACTATAACTATTGGTTGAACTAACATATTATTTTTATCTGCAATCATTCTAGCACCAGCTTTAAATCTTCTTAGCTTTTTACCATCAGTTCTTGTACCCTCTGGAAATATAGCTATAGGTCTTTTAGCATTTATTCTATCTTTAGCATCTTTTAAAAGTTTTACTAAACTTGATTTACTTTCTCTTTCAACAACTATCATCTCTGGCACTTTTAGTATATGACCAAACCAAAAAAGATCTGCTATCTCTTTTTTTGCAACCCAAGCTAAGTTTTTATTACTAAGTGCTTCAAATAAAACAATATCCAGTATAGATTGATGATTTAACATATACATGTTAGCATTAGGATCAATTTCACCGATCTCTTTTACTCTTGCACCCATAAGATTTAGTTGCATTTTAGACCATACTTGTCTAACTTTATAATTATTCTTTTTAAATATATACATTAAGATAATTACTATAGAAACTGTTATTACAAACTGTACTACAGTCCATACTGCTCTTATTCTATCTAATATCATCTTCTTTAATCCATCCTATATTTTCATTTTGAAATAAAACTTTTATAAAATTATCTTTATCATTTATTATCTCTACTATATATTTATTTTCTAATGTTTTATATACTGTAGAATTTTTAGTTGGTAATATATAAACTTTTGTACCTTTTTCTAAAAGTATTTTTTATTTGGTATAAATAAATATGCTAAAACTACTATACATATTGTTATTAGAACTAAGTATTTATTATGTTTAGTGATTAAATAAAGTAATATAAACAGTAAAAGTAATCCACCACTAAAAGCTTGTTTGTAAATTAACATACTACTATTGTAAGGGTTTAGTTCAGTTTGTGTACTAACTAATTCTTCATCAAGTATAACAGGTATCTGAACTTTGATAAAGTCTTTTTCTACAGTATTATAATACGTAAAATTTATCTGCTTTTGATGACTTGGTATCATAACATAATAATAAAGACTTTGATTAGGGTACTCTTGAGTTAAACTATTTATACCTTGATCTTCAAATTCAGCAAGTTTTATATCTTCAAGGTTACTATTTAGCCCTTCTATATGCAAAGTAGTGTGTAAAATATTATTTGTATATTGTTTTGTTTTAACTGTGTGTATTTTTAAATCTTTAGCAATAATATTTGAAAATAATTTTTGATTTATAGCTATTTTTTGGTATTTGATATTTGGAGAATCAATAGATATAAAATCTATTACACTATCATCTTCTAATAATGCTACTGTTATTTTTGGTAAAACAAACTGCTTATCATATGCTTTATATGAAACTATTGTTGTATATTTACCATCTTTTTGTTTTGTCCAGTTTATATCTTGTGTAAGTATATTTATATTTTCTTGAGCAGCAAAAGTTGTTAATATTTTATCGTAAGATGTTTCTGGTCTTAATATAATTGCTTGTAGCTTTACATCAAACTTTTGTCCAGTAAACACTCGGTTTGGATAAGCTTCATAAGAAAGATATAGTTCTTTTGATTTAACTATATCTTGTGCAAGTACGAAATTGAAGAAACATACTAAAAGTAGGAATAATTTAATAAAATATTTCACTATAACCTACTTTTTCACTAATTTACTTTAAAAAACCTTGAAGCATTTTAACACCATCATCACAACCTAAAAGTGCTTCTATAGCTCTTTCTGGATGTGGCATAAGTCCAAATACATTCTTTTGCTTATTACACACACCAGCTATTTGTTCAACACTACCGTTTAATACTTGTGTTTTTCCATCTTTATCACAATATCTAAGTAATATTTGATTGTTTTCTTTAAGCTCTTTTAATCCATCTTTATCTATGAAATAGTTTCCATCATGGTGAGCCACAGGAATATTTAAAACATCCCCTTCTTCTAGTTCTTGTAAAAATATATTATCATTGTTTATAACTTTTAAGTGATGATATTTAGAGATAAAATGTAAGTTGTCATTTCTTTTTAATGCTCCAGGTAATAAACCTGTTTCAACTAATATTTGAAAACCATTACATATACCTAAAACTTTTCCACCATTTGCAGCATATTGCTTAACAGCATCCATAATAGGTGCAAATTTTGCTAAAGCTCCACTTCTTAAATAATCTCCATAAGAAAATCCACCAGGGATAACAACTAGTTTTGTATCATCACTAAAAGTTGTATTTTCATGCCAAACTATTTCTACTTGAGCTCCAAGCTTCTCAAATGCGTATTTTGTATCATACTCACAATTTGTACCTGGAAATTGTAATACAGTTACTTTCATAATATTATGCTTCTATTGTTATGTCGTAATCTTCAATTACAGTATTAGCTAAAAGCTGTTCACACATTTTAGTAACTTCAGCTCTTGCTGTTGCTTCATCATCACAGTTCAGTTCCATAACAATTTGTTTACCAATTCTAACATCTGACACTATCTCTTTAAATCCAACAGTATCTAATGTATGATGTGCAGCTTTACCAGCTGAGTCTAAAACACCTTTTTTAAGTCCAATATTTACAATTGCTTTCATTTATTACCTTCAATTTATATTTTTGCGATTATATCTAAAATCACCTTTATGTAGTTTAGCCTATAAAACCTATTTACTTAACCTATTATGAATAGTACTATATCCATTTAAAATCTCATTTTTAATAGAATTTGGAACTTCTACATCTAGTTTTTGTCCTGATTTTAACTCTTTTGCTTGCTCTTTCCAATTATTTTGTTTACCAAAATCACGAAGAATTTGTTTATCCATTGAGATATAATTTTGTGCATCAAAATCTTCACGAGCTATAAATCTTGAACTTTCAGGTGTTAAAACCTCATCACCAAGAACCCAGTCACCCTTAGAATTAATAAAAATTTCAAACTTTGTATCAACTACCACAATACCATTATCTTGAGCATATTTAGTAAAGTCTTTAAATAGTTTTTCCATACTTGAAACAATTTCAGGAAATACCTCTCGCACTTTTGCAGAATTTAAAGGCTCATCTTTAATTCCTTTTGTTGTTGGTGTAAAAATTGGTGTATCGAATTTATGCCATTGTTTTAAATCTGTAGGTAAATCTAAACCATATGGATCATTTCCATTTTGACAAGCTTCAAATAAAGATCCTGTTAAATAATTTCTAAAAATAAATTCAAACTGAACAACGTCCCCATCAATCTGGGCTTCTAATGGTTTACATAGTTCCATAAGCTGACATCTTGGTGCTACACTTAAGCTTTCATCCATTTTCTCTGATAAAATAGCTGTTCTTATACCTGCTTGTCTTGCAAAATCTGCACCACTATTTGAAATAGTAGTTTGAGAAACACCTTTTCCTTCAATTTCAAGATTTAATGGAATATCAAATACAGAACATCTATCACTTCTAACTAATAATACTTTTGGATCTTCTCCAGGACAAGTATAAAGATCTGCATTTTTACCAATATAAAATAGGTTATATCCTAGCTCCTCAAGTTCAGAAATACCTTTTTGAGTTGTTGTTTTCTTTGATTGTGGCCAAAGACCAAGTGCCACAATATCACTTATTTTCATTTATTTTCCTCCAAATTATGCTTTTGCATATAATTTTAAATTTGTTACTTTTTCATTATTATTAAAGAACTTAAGATATCAACCCCTACTTTTAGTTGATTATCTGCCATTATTTGCTCTTGTGTTATAACAGTTTTATCTTCTTTTTTCTTATCTTCTTTTGTATCTTTTTTCTTTTTCTTTTTTACAGGCTCTACTTTAGTTAATTCATCTTCAAGATGTTTTCTCATATTCTCTTCTTTTACACTAAAAGCAGATTTTTCTTTAGCTATAACTTTACCTGGGTTCACATGGATATCAGGAACAATACCTTTTGCTTGAATACTTCTTCCACTTGGTAAATAGTATTTTGCTATTGTAAGTTTTATAGCTTCACTTCCATCATCAACAATAGGAATAACTCTTTGAACACTTCCTTTTCCAAAAGTATCTTCACCTACTATTATAGCTCTTTTAAGATCTTGTAAACCACCACTTACAATCTCACTTGCACTTGCACTTCCACCATTTACAAGAACAACCATAGGTACATCTGTCATTGTTCTTTGTCTTGTAGCTTCAAACTCTTCATAGTCTTTTTTATCTCTTCCTCTTTGAGAAACAATAACACCCTTATCAACAAATAGATCAACTGTATCTATAGCTTGTCCTAGTTGGCCACCTGGATTATTTCTAAGGTCAAGAACTATACCTTTTGTTGTTTTCTTATATTTTTTGATATATTTTGTTAACTCTTTAGTTACTTTCATATCCATAAAAGAAGATACTCTAAGATATAAAATATCACCTTTTATAACTTTTGCATAAACTGATTGTATTTTTATTATATCTCTTACTATTTTTATTTTAAGAGGTTTTGGTTCAGTCTTTCTTACAATCGTAATATCTATGGGAGTTCCAACTTTTCCTCTCATAATATCAACAGCATCAGATAGTGTCATATTTATTGTCGATTGTTCGTTTATCTTTAAAATAATATCACCTGATTTTACACCAGCTTTATATGCAGGAGTATCATCAATTGGAGATATAATAGTTAAAGCACCCTCTCTTTGACCTATAACAATACCAAGTCCACCAAACTCACCTTTTGTTTCTACTTTCATATCTTTATATGACTCTTTATTTAACATTGATGAATGAGCATCAAGTTCATGTAATAATCCAGAGATTGACTTATCTATAATCTTACTTAAATTCATATCATCTACATAAAGCATCTCAACAGCTGCAATAACTTTTTGTAGCTTTGTATATGATTCTAATCTAGTTGGTTCAGGAGTTTCTTCTTTTTCTTTAGTTGTCTCTGCATAAGTTGTTGTTAAAAACGTAATTGTTAGTACTAATAATAAAATTTTTTTCATCTAAATCTATATCCAATCTTTATTAAATTTTATTGGATTATATCCAATAAATGATATAATAAGACTTTAACAATTTATTAGATTATAAATTTAATTTTACAGGATAAAACCCATGGAAAAAGAGATTCAAAGTGTACAAAAGTTCTATAATATAATCATAGAGTTTTTTGTTAACTATAGTTTCCAAATAATTGGAGCTATTATAATACTTATTATTGGTTTTTATATAGCAAAAAAAGTTTCTTCATTTATTGAAAAATTTTGTCTAAATAAAAATATGGATGCAACACTTACAAAGTTTATAGCAATGGGTATAAAGATAACTATTATAGCTGGTGTTGCTATTATAGCACTTGGAAAACTAGGTATAACAATAACTCCATTTGTTGCTGCTATTGGTGCTATGTCTTTAGGAGCTGGTTTAGCACTACAAGGATTACTATCAAACTTTGGTGCTGGTGTTTCTATTATTGCAACTAGACCTTTTGTAGTCGGTAATACCATTACGATTCAGGAATACACTGGTGTTGTAAAAGTTATTAAACTAGCTTACACAATACTTGAAACGGAAGATAAAGAAGAGATAACTATACCAAACAAACACATAGTAGGAGAGATACTTAAAAATTCTTTTGAATACACTATTGTGGAGATGATGGTAGGAATTGAATATAGTAGTGACCCTAAAAAAGCTATTGATGTTATATACAATGTTTTAAATCAATATAAAGAGATATCAAGTGAGGCAAAAGCTCAAGTAGGAATAAAAGAGTTTGCTGATGCTTCAATTAATATAGAGTTGAGATATTGGGCACCAACTCAACAATACAATGAGATACAATATAAAATAAACCTCGCAATTTTTGAAGCACTAAAACAAAATAATATAAATATTCCATTTCCAACATATAATATTATAAAACAGTCATAAAAGGAGATTTATGATAAAGCCAATAGTAAAACTTGTATTTTCTAGAATAAGTTTGATTATTATTACATATAGTTTAGTTGGTTTTATTTTTGTACCTTATTTAATACAAAGCAACTTTTCTAAAGTTATAAAAGAAAACCTAAATACCAATGCTTACTTAGAAAAAATCTATATAAACCCCTATACTTTTGAAATTAAACTAAAAAGTTTACTTATCTTAGATGATAAAAATAAAACACTATTATATTTTAGATCATTAGATGTGGATATTGAGTTTTTAAATCTTTTAGTAGGAGATATAGTACTAGACTATTTACATATAGATTCTCTTAAAGGTTCCATATCTTTATATAAAAATAAAGAATTTAATTTTACACATATTTTAGAACAATTATCTAAAAAGCAAGAACAGTCTAAAAATAAAGATAAAAAAGAAACCACTTCAAATACTCTTTTTAATTTAAATGAATTAGTCTTAAAAAATAGTAGATTAACTTTTCAAGATGAAACAAAATCTAAAATATTTAATATAAAAACAAAACCATTTGACTTGATACTAAAAGACTTCTCAACCCAAGAAAATACAAAAGCAACAATACAAACCAATATAAAAATTGTAGATAGTTTAGAGCTTGATTTAGATTCAAAACTATCTATAACACCTTTAAATATAGCGGGTGATTTATCTTTAGACAATATTAACT
>LLEK01000007.1_pt1 | contig 59323 bp, 67 predicted proteins | sample 595821 | NCBI WGS metagenome assembly LLEK01 (sample SAMN02919311, study PRJNA255460) | bioreactor metagenome | biome: chemostat; feature: culture 2011_25.1; material: sediment; isolation source: day79 25degC chemostat 2011 inoculated with Wadden Sea sediment taken from... | place: Germany: Bremen ...
TTTAAAAGTGCGGTTGTAGTTCAGCTGGTTAGAATACCTGCCTGTCACGCAGGGGGCCGCGAGTTCGAATCTCGTCAACCGCGCCACTTTTTAATCTAACAAAATCATTTTAAGATATTAAGCACATGAAATAAAACTATTTGAATTTTACATATCTGCAGGGAAGAGCCCATAAAGTATTTATACAATTTAGATAATTATTTATCTAAATTGCACTTATTTTTTGAATTGGTATTTAACAAGTTCTATTAGAATTTATATTTAAGAGCTAAAGTAAAGGCTCTTTCTCTTAAATGTTGATATTCTTTCCTATATGATGCCCCATCATCAGCATAAAAAACAATTTGATCATAATTTATACGCTTAACATCAAATTGAAGAGAGAGGTTATTTTCAAAAAAATGTTCCATTCCCATACTGTATTGATCTCCATATACATTGCTATTAAACTCTCCTAATAGTGTAATATTATTTACACCATACATTTTTCCTGTTATATCTGCTTTAGCTCTACCATATGAAAGATAAATAAGATTATTATCATTTGCTAAATAACCTAAACGTAACTTAAGCGAAGAAACTTTATCAATTTTTGACCTATAAAACCAAGCACCAGCTCCTCCTTCTTGCGCTACAGCTTTTTCTTCTGAATTCTTTTTATTAATATCAAGTTCCAATCCTACTAAAAACTTATCAAAATATAGATCATACCCTACTAAAGCTCCATAAGTTGAATCAACATTTCTAACAGTTTGTGTATATCCATTTGTGATACCTGTTGGACTATCATATTCAACACCATAATCTTTTGTTTTAGATTTACCAATTAATCCACCAATATAAAAACCAGAGTCTTTTGCATAAAGAGATGTTAGTAGACTCAACCCTAAAATTGTTATAATAATTTTACTTTTCATTAAATAATCCTTTAGATTATTATAATATTTTTTACTTTTAATTATTCTTATTCTTGTATTAATCTATCTTAATTTGTAAAACTTTTTAATCTGTCTTTCATAGTAACTACTATTTTTTATCTAATATTAGAATCACTGAATATTTTTTACCTTATGTAGTATCTTTTAATTTATTTTTAGGATTGAGAAATTCACTAAAAAGCTTCATTCTAAGAGTAAACTTAGCATTATGATTTACAATAAATTCCAATTCTACTCATCTAAAAGTTACCTTTTGTAGTGTATTTGGTTCAAGATCAATCCTATGTTAGGAAGATACTATATTTATATTTTCATCAATAGACTATAAAATAGAATAATGATTTTTATTCATGTGATAGGAGTTTGAATCTCCTAAAAGTCTCACTAATATTATTTTATTTAAAAATCAAAAATTTTAATAATAAAAATATTTAATTAATATATCTATTTTTTAAATATAATCGTTTGACCAGATGTTAACTTATCACCTATATTTATCAATAAATCATCATTTATTACTGTAATAACAGCTAAACCATCTAAAAAAGTAGTTATCTTTTCACCTTGACTAACTTCATCTATTTGAATTGATTCTAATTTTAAATTAAAAAAACCACCTATAAGTTTTAATTCTAAAGTATCATTTTTATCATCAGAAGTAAACTTTAAAGATACTTGTTCGTTTAAAATATTTGCTTTAGGAGTATTTGGACTTAAATTTAAACCATTTTGAAAATTACTTGTTTCAACGGCTCCACTAAAAGGTGCTCTTATAGCATGATTGTTTAATATACTTATTTTACAATAGATTTTTATCTCTTTATCTAATTTATCAATAGCCATAACTTTTCCATCTATTGGAGATAAAACACTATGGCTATTTTCAAATATATGTTTTCTTGGATTTCTATAAGCATATATAGTAATTAAAGTAATAAGAACTAATATTCCACCTAAAAAGTCTGATACAACTATATTAATAAATAAAGTTAATAAAACCAATATTAATATTGGTTTATATCCCTCTTTTAAAATTATGTCCGAATTAATCATTTTTTTCTTCTTTATTATCTTCTATAGTAATATCATCAGCAGAAGTCTCTTCCTCTATAATTTCATTTTCTTTAGATTCTTTTTCCTCTTTTTTAGATGTTTCTTCTACTACTTCTTCATCATTATGTAGATCTTCACCTTCAAAAACTTCTCCACCATTTTCTTTTATGATATCTTGAACTCTTTTTCCAGAAATAACCTCTTTTTCAAGTAACTCTGCTGTCATTTCCTCTATAGCATCATTATTATCTTTTAATATTTGGATAACAGCTTTATACCTATCTTCAAGTGTTTCTTTAATATAAATATCAAGTTTATGTGCCATTTCATCACTATAATCTTTACTAGCCATACCACCACCAAGAAATTGGTTTTGTTGTTTATGTAATACCATAAGTCCTGCTATACCTATATCACTCATACCATAGATAGTTGCCATAGATTTTATAATATCTGTAGCTCGGTCAAGGTCATTACCAGCACCTGTACTAATTTCGCCAATAAAAACCTCTTCAGCGGCTCGTCCACCTAAAAGTGTATCAACCTCTGCCATAAGTTCATGTTTTTGCATTAAGTATTTATTTTCTTCAGGAGTATTTAGTGTATATCCAAGTGCAGCTAAACCTCGAGGTACTATTGATACTTTATTTACTTTTTTAGCACCTTTTGTAACTTCAGCAATTAAAGCATGCCCTGATTCATGATAAGCAACTATTTTTCTCTCTTTTGGAGAAATTCTTCTACTTTTCTTTTCAAGTCCTGCTATTTGTCTCTCAACTGCTTCTTTAAAGTGTTCAGGTTTAACTTCATCTTCATTTCCACGACCAGCTAAAAGTGCTGCTTCATTTATAACATTTGCTAAATCTGCACCTGCTAGTCCTGCTGTCATAACAGCAACTTCTCTTAAGTCTACATCTTTAGAAATAATTACATCTTTAATATGTACATTTAATATTTCTACTCTTCCTTCAAGATCTGGTTTATCAACTAAAACTTGTCTATCAAATCTTCCTGGTCTTAAAAGGGCAGGATCAAGAACTTCTGGTCTATTAGTTGCAGCTAATATAATAACAGGAGCTTCAGCAGCACCACTAAATCCGTCCATCTCTGCAAGTAATTGATTTAGAGTTTGTTCTCTTTCATCATTTCCACCCATATTTCCAGCACTTGCTCTACTTTTACCAATAGCATCAATTTCATCTATAAAGATAATTGCAGGGGCAACTTTTTTAGCTTGTTCAAAAAGATCTCTAACTCTAGATGCACCAACACCAACAAACATTTCAATAAAAGATGAACCAGTAACACTTAAAAACTCAACATCTGCTTCACCAGCAACTGCTTTGGCTAATAATGTTTTACCAGTTCCTGGAGGTCCTACAAGTAGTACCCCTTTTGGTATTTGAGCCCCTAGTCTTACATATCTATCTGGATCTTTTAGAAAGTCAACAATCTCAGTTACTTCTTCTTTAGCTTCTTGATTACCAGCCATATCTTCAAATTTTACATTTGGTTTTTCAGAGTTTATCATCTTCTTAGCACCACCCATACCAAGAATACCTCCAGCTCCTCCACCAAGAGATTTTGACATTCTTCTTGCTAAAAACATCCAAATAGCAAAAAAGAAAAATAATGGCAATACCCAACCAAATAACATATCAGCTAGTATATTTTTTTCGTTAACTCCACCATAGTTTATATTTTGTTTTTCTAATGTTGGTATTAAAGTATCATCATTACCTACTTTTCTTGCTCTATATGTTGTTACAACACCACCCATTGGTTTTGAAACAGCTTTAATATTTTGTTCACCAATTCCAACATATTCTATTTGGCCATTGTTTATAAGTTTTTTAACATCTGAATATGCTACATTCTTATTTACTGTTTGACCATATGGAGAAGTTCCACTATTCATATTCATATCATCTGTTGGAAAAAAGCTTTTAAAAGCCATTATTGTTACAACTGCAAATACTACAAATACTATAATAGGATTTTTATCGAAAAATCCATTTGAGTTGTTATTATTATTTTCATTATTATTTTGATTATTATTCATTTTTTTCCTTTAAAACTATGACTTCTTAACTACAAGTGTTACCCACTCGTTTTCTTGTAGTTCTTCTAATACTTTACATTTTTTATTAAATTTATTTAAAACTTTATCTTTATGTTGTTCCATTATACCTGATAATATAATAATACCATTATCTTTTGTAATACCAATCAAATCTTTTGATATCATAGCTAAAACATCTGCAACTATATTTGCAATAACTATATCATAAGTTCTATTTGTTGTATTTGCAGAACCTATCCATGAGTCATTTATTTTTGCATTATTATTTTCAAAATTTGTTTTAGCATCTTGAACTGCAATCTCATCTGTATCACAAATATCAACAACTGCACCTAATTTTGATGCTGCTATTGCTAATATTCCACTACCACAACCTACATCACAAACTTGGTCTTTGTTTTTTACATAACTTTCAATAGCTTTTATACATCTATTTGTTGTCTCATGGTGCCCGGAACCAAAAGCTAAAGTTGGATCAATAACTATATTTACTTTATCATCCTTTTTCTCATACCAACTTGGATGTATATAAAAGTTTCCAATTTCTATTGGCTGTACGCTTAACTGATAAGCTTCTATCCAATTTTGATTATCTTTTTTCTCTACACTTGTTTGACAAGTTATTTGAGTATCAAAAGCAACAGATAGTTCTTTAGCAAAAGCTAAAATACCTTCTTCAACATTCTCTAAACTATCTTCACTTCTTATAATAATTGTTTCATCAAGTTCTTCAATAGCATCACCTGTTAAACTAGATGCTAAATCTAAAAACAATTCATAATATGAATCTGGTTTTATAATTAATTCGTAATAATATTCTTTCAAATAAAAACCTTATTTAATTTATTAAAAGGTATCTATTTTACCTAAAACAATTTTTAAAATAGTTTAAATATTATACTTAAGCTTCATCTATTATTTTATATATTTTTTAAAAAGACAATTTCATCATATTTATTAATTTTATATGAATAAATCTTTTCAAGTTCTAAACTTTCTAAATCAAACTTCTTATCATGATATTCTTTATGTGATATGAATACAACAATTAAATCTAATTTATTTTTTAAAGACTTTAAAAGATTATATCCACCTTCAATCATCACAAAATTTTTACTTTGAATACTATCCAAACTATCAGTTATAGTTACATTCCTATTTTTTACATTAAATAGAGGAATAGTTTTATCAAATTCTTTATTCTTAGAATATATTAAAATATCAGAAGATTTATTGTTTTTTGCAAATCTTGAATCAAGGGTTGGTCTATCTATTCTAACTGTTTGACCACCTATTATCATTAAATCTATCTTTGTTCTTATTTCATGTACTAAATTTAGGCTTTTCTGTGAGGTTATGTAACCACCATCAACACTCCCATCTTTTCTCATTGCCATTTTAAAAAATACAAAATTATCTTGTTGCCACTTTATAAAAGGATAAAGTAATAAATCTGTTTGTTCTTTACAAAGTCCAACTTCAACTTCTATATTTGCTTTTTGTAATCTTTGTAATCCACCACTTGCCTCATTATTAGGATCAAGAGTCCCTATATATACTTTTTTTAGTCCTAAAGATTCTATTAACATAGCACAAGCTGGTGTTTTACCAATATGATTACAAGGTTCTAGTGTTACATATATTTCACAATTTTTAAAAAAGTTATTATGGTTATTCATTAAATAGTTATGAATATCATGTGAATCATTCAAATCTTTTAGAGTTGACTCTGGATATTGTACAAGATAAGCATCTTTTAAAGCATTTACTTCTGCATGAGGCAATCCTACTTTTTCATGAACACCTACAGATAAAACTTTATCATCTTTTACAATAGTAGCACCAACAGCAGGATTTGGATAAGTTAGAAATTGATATTTCCACGCTTTAGATATAGCCAATTGCATAAAATGAGTAGAGCTTTTTTGCATAGTTATTTTAAATACTTATTTAATATTTCTTCTTTTTGCTTGGGAATAGATTGAAGTTCTTTTTCTTTTTTATAAATCTCTAACTCAATAGCTTCTATTTCTTTTGCTAAATTTTTTTGTTCTGATAATACTGGAACTTGTAAGATAATATTTTTTAAATTTCTAACAGATAAGCCAGGTTGTGCCGCACCTGTTGCATATTGATTAAGATTCATTTCTTTTAATTTATAATCTAACCAATTTTTATCAATACCTTCAAAAGGAGTTACTACAAGGGCATGTTCTGTGGCATGAAACTTACCATTAACTTTATGTACATTTCCACAAAGTGCTCCTTGTCTTCCTATTAAAGAATAAGTTCCTTCATGAGTAAAACTTTCCGTATAACCTCTAAGTCCATTTCCACCATAGCATGGATAATTTTCTAAAGTTTTTTCATCTAAGATATTTGAAGCAGATATAAAATTACCCGCTTTCATTTCACAGATATCACCAAGTTCTTTTTCTTCTCCATCAATAGAAGAAATTTTACTATTTATTTCCTCTTTATAGTTTTCTATATCTTGTTTATTTTTTTGTTCAATTAATTCAATAGTTTCAATCTCTTTTACTATTTTTTCTTGAATTTCTTTTGGAGGTAATGGAATTTTTATATTCCTAAAATCTTTTTTTTGTAAATGTTTTAAGCCAATACCTTGAAAGTATTCAAGATTAATAATATCTATTATATTGTCTAAAAAAATAAAAATATATTTAGTTTTAACTATTTCTTCATTATTACTCTTGATTACAAAGGTATCAGTTGAGTAAGAAGCCTTTCCATAAAAATATTTAATAATGGCATTTCCACCAGTTGATAGATATATATTTCCTCCATCAACTAAAAAGTCATCATAATTATATATATTTTCTCCACTAGTATAAAAGTTATATTTACCATTTTTTATTTCTTTTGCTTGTGCAACTTTAATTTTTGATTTAGGAGCTTCACTAATGATATCTCCAATATTTAAACTATCCCACTGACTTTCAATTTTTATTTTTTTTTAGCATTTACAGAAATAAACTTATCAAAATCAATTCTTCTAAAATCTATCATATCTATTAAATCTATATAAGAAAGATTCTCTTTTAATTTTTCATCTATTTCTTCGACATTACCATCAAAAGCAGAATAGATATAACTATTTACTTTCGAATAATTTTTATAAGAGGTGCTATCATATAAAGAAGTACATTCATCTATTGATTTTCCTCTTTGGATTGGGTGAATCCCTTCACTTCCTCTTCTATTACTAAATTCATACCCTAAGAATTTCTTCTCTTCTTTTTTCTCACCAGTTTTTACTAAAGTAACTTTTTGTCCATAAGCTAAAAGAAAATAAAAAAACTTCTCTTTTTCTATCTCTGCTATTTTTTCATCACTATATTTTTTAGAATATTCTCTAAATATTTCATGGACTACAATGTTTTTATTTGGGTCTTTTTCTATAAGAGTTAAATAATCATCAAAACTAATATCTTCCCATACATACGAGATATATTTTGATAATGAGTTTTCAATTCCATTTACAGTAATATCTTTTTTAGAATCAAAAAGTTTTTCTATAGAAGATAAAATGTTTACATTTATCATATTATTTTTTCTTCTTAAAAATAATACAACTGTATTAGTTCCTGTAGCCATAAAAGTATTTGAGCCAAGTTCTGTAATTGATACTATATCAAAATATTTAAGAATAATTTCTCTTGTCTTTGTATAAATTCCACCACCAGTTAAAATACTACTTGGAAGTACGATACCTGCAATACCCCCGTCTTTTAAAAGCTGTTTAGTTCGTTCAATAAATAAAGCTTCTATCTCACTACTTTGATCTGTTAATCTATCGTATAGTTCAAAATCATTTTTATTGTATGTTTTGCTTACATTTTTAAAAGCACTTACCGAATATGGCGGATTTGAAACTACTACATCAAATTTTTTATTATCTTGAGGATAGTTTTTATCACTATGTTTTAACTTTCCTTTGAACTCTTTTGTTGTTCTAAAGTTAGATAATCCATCTCCATGAATAACTTTTGCTAAACCATCACCATGTAAATAACATCCTACTTTTGCAGTCTTTACAAGTCTATAATCCTTCTCTATTCCATATACATAATCATAGGCCCACTTAAAGTGTTGTACTTTCCAAGATTCCACTTCATTTGCAATATCGTCTACTAAATCTTCTGTATCATAATTTAAAATATTCTTTTGAATTTCATCCATTGCTTCAGTAATAAAGTGACCACTTCCAACAGCATAGTCAATTACATTTGGTAAAAGTTCATCTTTTTCACCAGCTTCTAGTTTCTCTTTTATAATCTTATCAAAAGGAATACTTCTTATTATAAATTTAGCAATAGATACAGGTGTAAAGAACTGTCCAACTTCTTGTTTTAATCCAGTTGTTAAAAGAAGTTCAAAAAAATCACTTAAAAACTGTTGTTTTTTTGTATATCTTATTCTATAGCCTTGAAGAAGTTCTACTATCTCTTTTACTACTATTGCATTTTCTTCAAAAGTATCCGCATCAAAAACATCTTTTATCGCAAATTCATTGTTTTTTTGTAGTCTTATTTTTGTAAATTCTTCTAAAAGTTGGTCTTTCATACTACTTTCAAGTGTACCAAATCTTTCTTCAAACTCTTTATCACTTAAATCTGTTACTTCTTTATCTAAAAATGCTTTCATACCTCTTTGATAAAGATCAGTTAGTCTTTTTTGGAATTTTACATGGTTATCAATACCCTCTTTCCATTGAAAATCTAATTCTTCACCTCTTTTAATACTTCTTTCATCCATAATCTTACAAAGAAAAAGTGTAAATATTTTATTAAAAGCATTTGGTTTATCAGAAACCACATTGTGTCTTAGTATCTCCATAAAACGATTAAAGATAAAACTACTATCTTCTTGTTTAATATCGATTAGATCTTTAGGAGTTAAAGCTTTACTTTCATAGTTATATGGAGTATTCCAATCATTGAAAATACCATTATTTTTAGATACCTTATTCCATCTATCATAAAAATCTTTTACATTACTAGTATTTCTATATTCTTCTTCAATTTTTATAATCTCATTTTTATATTCTACTTTTTTACCGATTAAAGAAGAAGTATATAAAACTAAAATCTCTGCGTCTTTATCTTGCTGAAAATAAGTAAAAAGCTGTCCACCATCTTTATTTAATTTTATAAAAGCTTTTTCAAACTCTTTTCCCCAAGTTTTACACTCTATCATCATATAAGCTTTATTATCTTCATTAGTTACTAAAATATCAAGTCTTCCACTTGTACCATGTCCAGAAGGATAAACTTTTTCTAAAATAATATTTTTTGGAGAATAACCTTTTATTAGTAACCTATCTACACATTCTAAAACTACCAAATCTTCTGGTTTTGTAATTTTTTGAATAGAGTTATTAGTATCATTAAAAAATATACTATGTCCAAAACTAATAATTTTTTTCTCTAAATTTATTTCTATTATATAGTTATTATGTTCTTTATATTTTTTAATATATATATTTGTAGTATTTTCTTTAGGAATAAATAATATTTTTTTTAATAAATTAATTTCCATTTTATACCCTTTACTACTTTCTATAATCTCATATTAACATTTTAAAAGCAATTTTTCAACAAAATTAATAAAAATATTGCATTTTGCAATTTTTTAGTATATTCTTACCAATCAAAATAAGTTGAGGCTGATAAAACATCATCGAATTTAGTCTTAAGTTCATCACCAGCTTCATCTTTGATAGTTATAATTCCCTCATCAGTTACATTTAAAAGTTTACCTTTGATAGTTTTAGTTGAATAATCTTTTATTTTTACTTTACTATTAATTGAACATTTAAAATGATGTAATGTCTTTAATTTTCTCTCAATTCCAGGAGAACTTACTTCAAGATTATATTTACCACTTATTGGATCTTCAATATCTAAAAGGGGTGATATCATCCTACTTACATGGGCACATTTGTCTAAATTAACACCATCTTTACTAGTAATATAAACTCTTAAAATATTTACTTTATGCTCTTTAGTTATTTGGATATCATAAAGATCAACACCACACCCTTCAACTGCTAACTTTATAGACTCTTCTAATTGTTCTTCCATATGTTTCCTTCATAAGTACCTTTGGTACAATTATTATGGTTCCGAACTTAAAAGGGTGAAACTATTCACCCTTTATTAACAGTTCTCATCTTTATCTTTTGATATTTGTGCAAAAAGATCTTCTAATCTTTTACTTTTTTTAATATCCTCATCTTTTATAAATTCAAAGTTCGGACACTTATACCATCCTGTTGCATTTAATATATATGCTTTTAATCTACCATTTACTTTTCGTAAAGTTGCTCTTATGATTTTTAATTCTGCATTATCAAAGTCATCACCATCAAAATAAACTTTTGCATCATATTTACCATTTTTACAATCAACATCAGTAATAGCAAGTGATTTTATATAAGGATCACTCAAACTACTTAAAGCTTCAGGAATAAGCTCCATTAAAAGTGATTGAGTTCGTTGTAAGTTTATACTTTTGTCTTTCATATTCTTTCCATTATTTATCAACTACAAAGTTCATAGATGTGCGAGATTTTGCAAATCTCTGTATGAAGATGTACTTCAGTACTTCAAATACAGAGATTTGTGAAAGATTGTGCATCTATGCACTTTTTATTAGTCTATTGTTTGTTCTTCTTTATGTTCTATGAATGTTTCAATATAATCATTCGCTCTAATATCATTAAAGCTTTCAAATATAATACCACACTCATATCCATTTGCAACTTCTTTAACATCATCTTTAAATCTTTTAAGAGATTTAATTGCACCTGTGTAAACAACTACTCCATCTCTAATAACACGAGCTAATCCACCTCGTACAACTTTACCATCAGTAACTTTTGTACCAGCTACTGTTCCAATTTTAGGTACAACAAATGTTTCAAGAACTTGTGCTTGTCCAGTATTTTCTTCAATAACAACAGCACTCATCATACCAGATAATGTAGCTTTAACATCATCTAATAAAGAATAGATAATAGAGTATGTTTTAATCTCTACACCCTCAGATTTTGCTTTAGTTTTAACAGCTCCTGTAGGTCTTACATTAAATCCTAAAATTATACAATCATCACTTGCACTTGCTAGTGAGATATCAGCTTCAGTAATTCCACCAACACCACTTGAGATAATTTTAACTTTTACTTCATCATTTTTTATAGTTTCTAAAGATGCTTTAATTGCTTCTAAAGAACCACCTGCATCTGCTTTTAAAATAACTGGTAATGCTTTTATTTTACCCTCAGCAATAAGTGCTGCCATCTCATCAAGTGAAACTTTTGTAGAGTGACTTAACTCTTTTGCTCTTGCATGTTCTGCTCTTGTTGTTGCAATATCTTTAGCTTCTACTGCTGTTTTTTGAGATACTAAATGAGAACCAGTTACAGGTACATCATTAAGACCTACAACTTGACCTGTTCTACTAAGTCCAAGTTCTTTACAAGGCTTACCTTGATCATCAAGCAATGCTTTAACTCTACCAAATGTAGTATCAGCAACGATATTATCTCCAACTTTAAGTGTACCATTTTGAACAATTACAGTTGCAACAGCTCCTCTACCTTTAACTTGCATAGCTTCAATTACTGTAGCTTTAGCAAGTGCATTAGGATCTGCTTCAAGTTCAAGAAGTTCTGATTGGATAAGAATATTTTCTAATAATTCATCAATACCTTCACCTGTATGAGCTGAAACTGGAATAAATTCTATATCTCCACCCCAATCAACTGGTGTCATCTCTTGTTCAGCCATTCCAGCTTTTACCATATCCATATTTGCAGTTTCTTTATCTATTTTATTAACTGCAACTATAATTGGTGCACCGCTTTCTTTTGCAGCCTTAATTGACTCTATTGTTTGTGGTTTTACACCATCATCTGCTGCAACTACAATAATAATAACATCTGTAACACTTGCACCTCTTACTCTCATAGCACTAAATGCCTCATGACCTGGAGTATCTACAAAGGTAATATCGTGACCATTTTTATTAACAGTATATGCCCCAATATGTTGTGTAATACCACCTGCTTCAGCAGCAGCCACTCTAGAACTTCTAATTTTATCTAAAAGTGATGTTTTACCATGATCAACATGACCCATAATTGTTACAACAGGAGGTCTTGAGATAAAGTTTGTTTTATCAATCTCTTCTTCTGCATAATCTTCAACATAATTTACATCTTCAAGTTCATCTTTGATTGTAATTTCTATATCGTATTCTTCTCCAAGAATTTCAATCTCATCATTACCTAAGAAGTCATTTTTTGTAACCATCATACCAAGCATAAATAGTTTACCAATAACATCACCAGTTGATTTACCAATTTTTTCTGCGAACTCATAAACTCTACACTCTTCTGGTATTGTAACTTCTGTTATCTCTATCTCTTCAGCTTTTTGTTTATACTTTTTCTTCTTTTTACCTCTTTTAAGTCCTCTTGGTTGATTTCCAAAAGCACTAGGTTTTGTAGTTCTTATGTTTTTAGGTTTTGGTGTTTCTTGTAAAAACTTTGATGTTTCCATAAGTCCCATATCAAGTAAAACTACCTCTTCACCTAATAAAGACTCATCTGATTCTTTAAAGTCTCCACTATCTTTTTCAACTACTAATTTCTTACCATGATCATGAGCTTTAGCAGCTTGTTTTGCTTTTGCTTTTTTTGATCTTGAAGAATAATCTTCTTGTAAATCTGCAGATGCTCCAAATAATTCACTCATTGAAGCCATTTTTTGCTTTTTAGATTGAGGTGTTGCTGGTACATTTGATATCACAGGTCTTTTTTTCTTAACAATTGTAAGACCTCTTTTTTTAAGAACAACTTTATCACTAGCTGGCTCTTTTTTAGGTTCTTCTACTTTTGTTTCTGTAGGTTCTACTTTTTCTACTGCTTTAGGTTCTGGTTCTACTTTTTCTACTTTAGTATTATCTTCTTTAACAACTTTATCTTCAGTAGCTTTTACTTCTACTTTTTTAATTGGTTCTGGGTTCTTTTTAGAAACAACAGTTAAAGTTTTCTTTTTTTGTACAGGTTTTACTTCTTTAGGGACAACCTCTTCTTCTTTTTTAGGTTCTTCCACTTTAGCAGGTTTTTCTTCCACTTTTGTAGGTTCTTCTTCTATTTTTGTTTCTTCTACTTTTTTCTTTTTTGCAGGTTCTTTTTTAGGTTTAAGTAATTTACTTTTACCTGTCATTATATACTCTGCTATTTCTTCAGCTTCTTCAAAAGAAACTGTAGACTGTGGTGATTTTAAAACTATTGCTAAATCCGCTGCTTTTTTTATTACTTCTGTACTAGTAGAACCAGCTTCTTCTGCTATTTCAAAAACCCTAACTTTGTCATCCATTCGCGAATATCTCCCTTAATTGTACGATATAATTATCTTTATTTTTACATGTTCTATATAATGATTTCTCTAACTTTGACTCATCTTTTAGACAGTCATCGCATATATAAAAACTTCTACCAATACCAGTAAAAGCAGTTAACTTCTTATCACTACATTGTAATCTATTTAATAACTTTTGTGAAATTTTTGATCTACAAACTACACAAGTTCTTATCGATATTTTCAACATTTTATCTAAAATGCCCTTAATCTTCTACCATTACACCATTATTGTCAAAATCACATACCAATATTTTAAAATGAGGAAAGTTTTCTTCTAGTTTTTTTACTAATTTTGGCGTATCTTTTTCATATGTAATATTAAAAAAAAGTTGATCCTGAACCTGATAAGGTACTCATTAATGCTCCATTTCTAAGCGCTACTTTTTGAACTGCAAAAAGTTCAGGCATTTGTTTCATTCTATAATATTGATGAAATCTATCTTTAGAAGCTTTTTTTAACATTCTCCAATCTTCAGATATAAAAGCAGCTGTTAAAAGTGAGCTATGAGATATATTAAATATTGCATCTTCTTTACTGTATTTAAATGGTAATGTTTTTCTTGACATATTTGTAGATATTGGTCTATTTGGTATAACTACAACTGCTTTTAATACTTTTGGAATATCTTTTTTTATAAAAAAAACTTCATTTTCATGAATTGTAGCAACTGTAAATCCACCCATAACAGCTGGAGTTATATTATCAGGATGTGATTCATAACTAAGTGCTAAATTCAATAACTTTTTATCATGTATCTCAATACCTTCTATAGCATAAGCTGAAGCAATAGCACTAATAATAACAGCACTACTACTTCCTAAACCTCTTGAAAGAGGTATAGAGTTATAAAACTCAAATCTATATTGTTGTTTTGAACTACATAAGTTTTGATGAAAATCATTAAATGTAGATATAAACATATTATTATCTTTTAGTTTTGGGTTATTAGAACCCTCACCTCTTAATGAAACACTATGAAACTTTGCAGGTTTAATTATTACTTCATTTCTTATATCTAATGCTAAACCTAAAGTATCAAAGCCTGGTCCTAAATTTGCACTTGTAGCTGGTACACTTATTTTCATTTTTTTCCTTATACTGCTGGTAAATTATAATTTGGTAATGTATCTTTAGTAAAAATACTATCATCTATACTGTTTGGTAATTTAAAATCTTTTATATCATTTTGTTCTAGAAAATCTATTGTAATTTTATCATCTAAATCTTTAAGGAAATACTTTTTCCCTAATGCTTTAATTGCTGTACCTTCATTGAAATGGAACCCATTAGTAGCTCTAAAATCTAAATGTTTTACTATAGCTAAAGTTTTTAAAAAAATATAAGAAACTTTTATTGACATATAACTACCTGGCCCATTTACATAAAATATTGTTTTTAAATTATACCTATTTAATATATTTTCAAAAGCTTTTGGTAAAGCATCACTTGTTTTACCATCTAAAGATATTTTTTCAATTAAATTAGACTCATCATAAATTCCAATTAAAATTGGGTTTGATATAGATATAACTAAAATACTAACTTTGTTCATGTAATCCTATACTATGCTGTAGCATAAGCTTTTTGTAAAGCTACAACTTCCTCTTTAACTTCTTCTAGATCTACAACTTCATAATTTTCTGGAGATTCTAAAAGCTTTTTTGTTAAAAGATGATTTAAATGGTGGCTACCTGCATGAGCATTATATTCACCTATCATTGTATAACCAAGAAGTGACATATCACCAATTGCATCTAGAATTTTATGTCTTACAAATTCATCATCATATCTAAGTCCATCAGGATTTAATATTTTTTGATCATCTAAAGCTATTGCATTATCCAAACTGGCTCCTTGAGCAAGTCCTATACTTCTTAGATATTGAACTTCATGTAAAAAGCCAAATGTTCTAGCACGACTTATATTCTCTTTATATTCTTCTACAGAATAATCAAACTTAAACTCTTGCTCACCAATTGCAGGATGTTCAAAATCTATAGAAAAATCATATATAATATGGTTTGATGGTTTTAATTTTACAAACTTATTATCTACTTCTATTCCAACTTCTTTTTTTACAACAATAGCTTTTTTGCTTTTTGATTGTTCTTTAATCCCAACTTCATCTAAAAGCATACAAAAACCACTACTACTTCCATCTAATATAGGTACTTCATCATTATCAAGTGTAATTCGTAAGTTATCTATCCCATAAGCATAAATTGCAGATAAAAGATGTTCAATAGTTGATACAACCACATCATCTTTACCTATAACAGTAGCCATTTTTGTATCTATTACATATTCAGGAGTTAATGGAATGGTAACCGCTTCATCTGTTCTATAAAAAACTATTCCCATATCATCATCAAGAGGTTCAAGTCTCATTTTTACAGGAACTCCTTTATGAAGTCCTATTCCTACTATTTCAACCTCTTTGTTTATAGTTCTTTGTTTCATAAGTTACCATCTATTTGTTTATTAGCATCTTCTAAAACATCTAATATTCTAACTTTTATCCAATGACTATCCATCCACTCAATTGGATTTACCTCAATACCTTGAACTAACATACCAAAATGTAAATGATCTCCAAACACAGCTCCTGTTGCACCTGTATTTGCTATTTTTTGTCTTTTTTTAACCATATCTCCAACTTCAACACTTTGAGCACTTGTATGTGCATAAAGAGAAGCTAATCCCATACCATGATCTATGATTATGGAGTTACCATATAATCCAAGATAACTATTAAATATAACTTCACCTTCATTTGAAACTCTAATTGGAGCTTTTTTTACACTTGCCCAATCTATTCCTAAATGCCAAGCTTCATTTATCTTTTCACCATTTAAGTAATAATGTCTTCTTTCAGCATATCCTGCAACAGTTTTTGAGCCTTTAAGTCTTTTAAATGAATTTAATTCAAAACTATCTACTCTTTTACCTTCCATTGCTTTGATTGCTGTTTTTTCTATCATATCTATATTTTTTGCTCTTAGGTTAGAGTTAGAATATAAGAAAATTTCTTTAGGAGTATTAGGAATAGATTCAAAACTTTGTTCTAATACACTTGCACTAATATTTTTAATAAAACTTTCACTTAATTTAATATTATCAGTTCTAATATTTTTCTTTTGTATATAAAATGGAATTTTTGTAATAGTTTTGTTATTTGCTTTATCTAAAGCTATTAAATTTACTCTATTAAAATTTTCTATATCAATTGGCCAAGCTACTAAAGCTACGTAGTAACCATCTTTATAGTAAGGCATAAGTTCAAATCTTTTTTTATCATTGAAGTATATATATGCATCTTTTAAATTTTCATCTTTAACTTTTACAACTACAACAGCACTACCACCTCTTTGTATATATCTTGAATTTGATAATACATTTGCTACTGGCTTTTTAGTATCAATCTTTACATCAATAGTTTTTACAATTTTATTACCTTCTAAAAGGTTCCATTTACTATTATCAACAACTTCAATCTCTAATTTAGTATCTACACCTTTGTAAAACATATCAAGTTTTGGTGGAGATATTTCTATTGATAAATCTTTTTTTATATCTGTTAATACTTTTTGATTTAAAACTATATCTTTGTTTCCATCTTTAAAAGTAATTTTATAATATTTTATTCCACTTTCATCTTTTAAATCTATTTTGATTTTTGAGTTTAAATTCCAATGAATATCTTCTTGGCAAACTACAACTGGTTTATTTTTTTCAAAAGCAGGTGAAAGATATATATAACCAACCCCAACTAACATAACTAATACAAGAAGAGCAAATACAACCTTAAGAGGGCTCTTTCTTTTTTTTCTAAATTCCAAATAATATCCTTAAAAATACTTAAATAATAGCATATATGATACCATAATTATTATTTAGTTCTTATATAGTGAAGTTGTTTGTATCCCTCTTTTCTTTTTTTATAACTACTCAAAGCAAATGGATTATTAATATCTAAAATATCAATTGCTAAACAATCATCTCCACCTCGACCAATTCTTCCTAAATATTGTACTAATCTTCCATAATAAGATATAGGTGTTGCTAAAATTATTGTATTTAGATGAGGAAAATCTATCCCTTCTCCAAAATAAGAGGTAGTTGCAAGGACTAAAGTAGAATGACTAACTTTTTCCATATTTTCTTTTTGTTCATTTTTATTTAAACTTCCATGAATAGCTACATATGTAATAGCTTTTGATTTTAAAATCAACTCTAAATTTTCTATATGTTCTATCCTATCCGTTAAAAGTAAAATTTTTCTATTTTTATATTTTTCTATCTCATTTACTATTAAATTATTTCTATAATCATCTGATATCATTTGAGTAACCAAATCAGAGAAGTTATCTGTTTGAGATAAAAATTCACTCTCAACAATCTTTAATTTATGTTTTTGTTTTTTTCTACTTTTTAGTTCATAAGCAATTGATCCTAACTGTTGAAATATTAAAGGATCCATACCATCTTTTCTATTTGGTGTAGCACTAAGTCCTAATATATACTTTCCAGCAAAGCTTTTTATTATCTTTTCAAAAGTTAATGCTGGAATGTGATGACACTCATCAACAATAACAAAAGAGTAGTTTTTTATAATATCAATATTATTTTTTAGACTTTGCATCGTTGCTACATCTATTTTTCCATTTAGTTTATTTTTACTTTTTCCTAAAAAACCAATATCTTTTTTTGACATTTCAAAATAATCAACAAATCTTTCAATCCATTGGTCAAGAAGCATATTTTTATTAACTATTACAAGGGTATTAACACCTCTTAACTCACACATTTTTGCACCAATTAATGTCTTACCAAAACCAGGAGGTGCTATACATAAAGAGAAGTCTTTTTTTGTTATTTCATTAATAGCATTTTGCTGTTCATCTCTTAAATCAAAAACAACTTTAGGGAATTTTTCCTCTTTTACAAATCTTTTATCTAAATATGTTGTATCAAGATTATATGATTTAAAAAGTTCAATAACACCTCTCATCAAACCTCGAGGAAGTATTAATTGATTGTTTTTAAACTCAAAGCTTTTTATAGTTCTAGGGGTATTATAAAGTGGTTTTCGTAAAGATAATAATATCTTAATTTGAGGATTATCAAATATAGCTAAGTTTTGAAGTTGTTCTATAAGTTTTTTTGAAAGAAAAGAAGTATTAATATATATAGAATCACTAAGAGAGATATAGCTTGTATTACTTTTTTGTTTTTTATTTTCTAAAAGCTCTATCTCTTTTTCTATAGCTTCTTTCTTAAGATATAAAGCTTCTAATTGCTTATCAATATTTTCCATCTATGGAGTTGTGGGTAAGTGGTGTTCGTTTATCTCCAGTTTATTATATTTACTACTTAAAGTTGAATTTTTCTTTTTACCTTCACCCTCAAATATACCATTTTGTTCAATTACAAGTTCATCATATTGCATTTTACCTATAACTTTTCCAAAACCTAAAATATTTACTTGTTCAACATCAAATAAACCATCAATAAGACCATTAACAGTAAGAACTTTAGATCTAATTTCACCTAAAACTTCACCATTTTTTCCAATTGTCACATCTTGAGTAGCAATAATAATACCTTCAAATCTACCATCAATAAAAATAGATCCTTTGGTATCTATCATACCTTTAAATGTGGTGCCACTATTTATTACTGTTGTTCCAGTTTGTGATTCTGGCTGCTTACTAGTTTTACTAAAGATTCCCACTTAACTCTCCTTTGTTTTTCAAATATTTTTTCATAACTTTTTAAATTCCACTTTATAAAATCTTTTGGATCTAATACTTTACTTGCATGAACAACTTCATAATGTAAATGCGGTCCATTACTTCTACCACTATTTCCACTTCTAGCTATTTGTTGCCCTTTTTTTATAACATCGCCAACTTTAACATCAACAAATCGTAAATGCCCATATACGGTTTCAAATCCAAAGTTATGAGAGATAATTACAACTCTTCCAAAAGTACCCTCATTTTTATCTTGAACATACCTTACAACACCATCTGATGTTGAATAAACAGGTGTTCTTCTAGCAGCCCTTAAATCTATACCTTTATGATATTGTCTATCGTGAGTTATAGGGTTTGTTCTCCAACCAAAAGGTGAAGTTGTTTCACATTTTTTCATCGGACAACCATTAGGAATAGTTTGTAACATATAACTTTTTTGTGCTGAAGTTAGTTTTGCTAAAGTTGCTCTTTGAATTAAATCTGCTGTATCATCAGAGTTAATACCAATAATATCTTCAATCTTTTCAAGCTCATCTCCAAGCTCTTTTATTTTTGTAACTTTTGATTCTATTTGTTCACTATATTTACTATTTTCTCTTGTTAGTGCATCTCTATCATTTGATAATTTTGTTACACTATTTGTAAGCTTTGATATTGTAAAAAAACTCAAACTTACTATACTTAAAGTAATTAATAATCCCCATAAAATAATCTTTTTAATAATCTTATTAACATTATAAGATTTTGAACTATTTATATCAGAAACAGTAATTACCAATCTATCTTTTTTCATAGTTGGTTATATTCCTTTAAAAAACTTTCTATAACCATGAATGATCCAAAAACTAAATAATAATCACATTCGGTTATATTCATTATATCAAATTTTTTTATATTTAAGCCTAATTTTTTTAAGTTTAAGCTTAAAATATCTTTATTTATTATTCTTTTATCATCACAATCTATAATTTGAACCTCTTTAATATAAGGTTTTAAAATTTTTAAAACATTTAAATAGTCTTTATCTTCATAAGTATTATAAATTAGTATTATTTTATAATTTTCTTTTTCTAGTTGCTTAGCAATAACTTTTGCAGCAAGTGGATTATGTCCAACATCTATAATAATATTCTCTTTTAACTTTTCATATCTTCCAAATAGTTTTGGTAATTTATAATCTTTAATTTTTAATCCTAAGTATTCTAAAACACTTAAAGCTACTTGTAGATTATTTTGTAAATATAAAGGTAACTGTTTAGCCTCATTTAATAAATTATATTCATTTAAATGTATCTGTCTTTTATCTTTTAATATCTCTTTTGCAACACTAAAAACCTCTTCATTAATCTGAAAAGCTAATATAAAAGAATTATTACAACTTCTCATTTTAGTTGAAGCTATCTCTTGTATAGTATCTCCTAAAAATGATTGATGGTCTAAATCTATTGTTGTTATAACACTTAAATTATTCTCAACTACATTAGTTGCATCAAACTCTCCACCAAGTCCAGCTTCTAATACAATATAATCCATACCACTACTTAAATATAGTGCAACTAACGTTGTATATTCAAAATATGTAAGTTGTTCTATTAAGCTATCAGGCAATATAGATTGTAATTTTTCATGGGTATTGTTTAATTGTTTATCACTACTATCAAATCCATCTATCCAGATTCTTTCATTAAACTTTAAAATATGTGGAGAACTATAATGTAAAACTTTTTTTTCACATTGTAAAAGAAGAGAAGATATAAATCTTCCCGTTGAGCCTTTTCCATTAGTACCAACTATATGGATAACATATGGTAAATCTATATGTCTTTTTAATATATCCCAAGATTTTGATATAACATCATAATCAATCTTATCATAATATAAAGTTTTCTTATCTAAAAACTCAAATATATTAGCTATAACTATTCCTTAAATGTATTAACCGCAATTTTAGAAAAGATATCATCTATTGCTTTATTTACAGCAATTCTAGTAGATTCTTGTTTTGTTTGATCATTTAAAGATGCATCCCCTTCAACATTATAATCATAATAATTTGAAACGTCTAATAGAATCTTTTTAGCACCTTTTTTTTGATAATCTAAAGATATAGATACTGTAGTTCTATAAAGCTTAACATACCCCAAATTATCTGAAGATAACGCACTATGAGATACACTTGCAAGTTTTGCATTTATAATTGTATCTGCTAGCTCTTTTTGATTAGTTAAAGTAGCATTAAATCTATTTAGCACCATCTCATTTATTGAATCTTTTATTAATACTGAACTTTCACCATTGTCTATATCTATTGGAACATTTACGTATACTTGTCCTGTTATACTATTTTTAGCATAATAAACTGTTGGTTTATATCCACAACCAATCAATAAAAATATTGTTACAATAAATAATATATTTTTCAATACTAGCCTTTAACTACTAAGTTTACAAGTTTATTTGGGACAACAATCTCTTTAATTAATTCTTTACCCTCACACCACTTTTTAAATACATCACTTTGTTTAGCAAGTTCTAAAATTTCATCTTTAGACGCACTTGGACTTACCTCAAGTTCACCTCTTTTTTTACCATTAATAGTAATAGCTAAAATAATAGAATCTTGAACAAATACTTCATCTTTTATATCTATAGTTTTTTCAAAATTTGCTTGTGCAAATAGATTATCACTTAATTCCCAACAAGTATGTGGAATAATTGGTTCTAAAATATTTGACATTATATAGTAACCTTCAAGCCAAACTGTTGAATTATCTTGTTTATTTAAAGCATTTAAAGCTTCCATACAAGATGCAATTAATGTATTAAAAGCATATGTTTTATTCATCACTTCATCTGCTTTTTTTAAAGCTTCATAAACTTTTTTTCTGGCTTCTTTTTCTAACTTATCTAATGTTGAGTGATCTAATCTTTCCATAAGTGAAGCATTTGAGCCTTCACAATTAGCACTTAATTCAAAAAACCTTCTTATAAATTTATAAGCACCTTCAACAGCACTATCATTCCATTCTAACTCTTTAGTTGGAGGAGCAGCAAATAGTATAAATAACCTTGCAGTATCTGCACCATATTGAGATACAATAGAATCAGGGTCAACAACATTGCCTTTAGATTTTGACATTTTAGCACCATCTTTTAAAACCATACCTTGTGTTAAAAGATTTTTAAATGGTTCTTTTGAATCTGTATATCCTAATTGGTTTAATGCTTTTGTAAAAAATCTTGCATAAAGTAAGTGCAAAATAGCATGTTCAATACCACCAACATATTGATCCACATCCATCCAATAATCACTATCTTCTTTAGAAACTCCTACATCATTCCATTTTGCTGGATTTGTTGCATATCTTAAGAAGTACCAAGATGATTGTACAAATGTATCAAGTGTATCTGTCTCTCTTAAAGCATCTTTACCACATTTTGGACAAGAACAATGTTTCCAAGTTGGATGAGTATCAAGAGGATTTCCCTCTCCTGTAATCTCAACATCTTCAGGAAGTGCAATAGGAAGATTTTCAAGCTTTTCAGGAACAATACCACAAGTATCACATTTTACAAATGGAATAGGAGCGCCCCAATATCTTTGACGACTAACACCCCAATCCCTTAATTTATAATTTACTTTTTCACATCCTAATTTATTTTTTTCAAAATACTCAATAATTGCTCTTTTAGCTTCTACATTTCCTACACCTGTAAAATCTCCTGAATCTACAAGTTGCCCCTCTTCAGTATAAGCTTCTTCAAGATTAATAATTCCATCTTTTGTATCAATTACTATTTTTATATCAAGTTTATATTTACTAGCAAACTCAAAATCTCTTTGATCATGTGCAGGAACTGCCATAACTGCACCACCACCATAAGAGATAAGTACAAAATTGGCAACCCAAATAGGTATCTCTTTTCCTGTAATAGGATGAACTACAGTAATTTCAAGATCTAAACCTTCTTTATCTTCTGTAGCTCTATCTCGTTCACTTACTTTTTGCATGGCTTGGATTTTGGCTATTTTTTCATCACTTACAAGTTTATTTTCAACAATATATTTTACTATTTCATGCTCAGGTGCAAGTGCAGAATAAGTTACTCCATAAATAGTATCTGGTCTTGTTGTAAATACAGAATATTTATCAAAATTATTTCCAAGTTTTGTTTTTGAATCATCACTTAAAGAAAAATCAAACTCTAAACCAGTACTTCTACCTATCCAATTTTCTTGCATAGTAAGTACTTGAGATGGCCATTTTCCTTCTAAAGTTTTTAGATCATCAAGAAGTGTTTGTGCATATTTTGTAATAGCTACATAATATCCTGGCATCTCTTTTTGTTCAACTTCAGTATCACATCTCCAACACTTACCCTCTTCAACTTGTTCATTTGCTAAAACAGTATGACAAGGCTCACACCAATTTACAGTTGAAGATTTTTGATATAAAAGACCCTCTTCGTACATCTTTATAATGAACTCTTGTTCCCATTTAGTATAAAGTTCATCGCTTGTTGCAAATTCTCTAGTTTTTGAAAAACTAAGCCCTAAAGTTTCAAGCTCTTTTTTCATATAATCAATATTTTCATAAGTCCATTTTTTTGGATGAAGTTTATGTTTTATTGCAGCGTTTTCTGCAGGCATACCAAAACTATCCCATCCAATAGGATGTAGTACATTAAATCCATTTTTTCTAAAATGTCTTGCAAAGGCATCACCTAAACAATAGTTTCTTACATGCCCCATATGTATTCTACCACTTGGGTATGGGAACATACTTAATATATACTTCTTATCTTTATTACAATTTTCTGTTTCTGGCTCAAAACTATTATTTTCATTCCAATAGTTTTGCCATTTATTTTCTATAACTGATGAGTTATACTCCATTAATAGTCTTCCTTCTCTTGACTTTTTGAGCTTTCAATTAATGCTAATGCTACTGCAAATAGATTTGCAACAACTGCCCCTATTGCTAGTGCTATTGCTAAATCTACATTATCAGTAAATGTATAAACAAGGAATGCAGGGATAAGATGTAAGTCTGCTACAAGTGAACTTGCCAATAGTTCTGCTGCTAGTAAATTTCTAACACCTATTTTAAGTATTGTTGAAATAACATTAACACCAGCTGCAATAAATAATGCTACTGCATTATGATCATATAAAAAACCAGCTGTTGTTGTTAAACTCATTAATGAAAAGAATATATAAACTACTTTACCCCAATCCATGAAAACTCCTAAAGTTACTAATCTTAATTGGATTGCATTATATTTAAAATATAGTTACATACCCTTTAAGCAGATATTTGGAACTGACTAAATAGACAGATACTTTTACAATAACTCTTTTAACATTAGATTATATTTTACTTCACCTCTAAATTCATTTTTAGATATAGAAGCTATAAAATTGATATGCTCCCCTAAATTAATTTCTTCTATATCAACAAAAACAACTACTTCTATAGTATTTAAACCATTAGTTACAATAAGTTTTGAGAACTCTTTATTTTTTCCCATTTTTGTTACACTTAAAACTTCCATATTTGAAAATGTAAATAGTGGATATGGGTTTGTTATACCAAAAGGTCTGTATGATTCTATTATATTATACACATATTCATTTGCATCATTGATACAAAATTCCCCCATTGATTGTTCATCTATAGTATCATTTTGTATTGTAAGATTATCTATATTTTCATTAATCATATTTTTAAATTTATCCATATCATTTGGATTTAAACTTAACCCTGCTGCTTGTTTATGACCACCAAAACCAGTTAATATAGAACTACAACTACTAATTAAATTATATAAATCTATAGAAGAAGTACTTCTTGCACTAGCTTTTGCCTTATTATTTTCAATACTAAATACAATAGATGGTTTTTTATATTTTTCACATAATTTTGAAGCAACTATTCCAATGATTCCCTCATTCCAGTTTTTACTTGCAACTACTATTACTTTATCATTACTATTAACTTGCTGTTTTGCTTCTTGAAATATTTTTAACTGTTCTTGTTTTCTATTTTCATTTAATTCAATTAAATAATCCAATTGCATATCTGCTTCATGTTCATCAAAAGAGAGTAAAAATTCTAAAGCAATAGAAGGATCAGACATTCTACCTGCACAATTAATAAGTGGAGCTATTTTAAATCCTATATCCTCTTCAGTTATATTTCTTAATGCAAACCTCTTTTTTAAAGCTACTATAGCTGGTCTTTGTGAATTTTCAAATGCCTTTAATCCTGCTTTTACCATAGTATGATTTAAACTTACCATTGGCATTATATCTGCAACAATTGCTAAACATAACAAATCAAAAAGCTCTATAAGATTATATTTAAAGTTAAGGGCATTTTTAATACTTGCACATAAATACCAAGCAACCTGTGCTCCACAAATATCTTTAAAAGCAAAAGGACAATCTTCTTGTTTAGGATTTACAATAGCATATGCATCTGGTAATCTATCTGCAACTGTATGGTGATCTGTAATAATCAAATCCAAACCTCTACTTTTACAAATATCTGCTGCTTCATATGCACTTATTCCATTATCAACTGTAATAACTAAGCCTTCATATATTTGCTCAACTATTATAGGACTTAAACCATATCCATGTTCAAATCTATTGGGAATTATATGATTGATTTCAACTCCAAGTAGATTAAAAAACTCAACCATCATAGCAGTTGAAACTACACCATCTACATCATAATCTCCAACAAGATTAATAATTTCATCATTTTGTATAGCTTGAACTATCCTGGAAGTAGCTTTTGTTATATCTTTAAAACTATTTGGAGAGGGGATACTTTTTAGGGTCTTATATTGGTCATCTTTCACTCTATTGTATAAAATCTTTTCTATATCTTGTATTGTTAATTTATCCATAAAAGCGATTATATCGTTTTTAAACTATTTTTGGATAAAATATCTGCTATTTACAGAATTTAGGATTTAATATTATGGATAAAGCAAAGTATATTTGGATGGATGGAGAACTAACACCTTGGGATGATGCTAAGGTTCACGTTCTAACTCACACTTTACACTATGGTAATGGTGCTATTGAGGGAACAAAAGCATATAAAACACATGATGGAAGATGTGCAATATTTAAATTAAATGAACATACACAAAGACTTTTAAACTCTTCAAAAATGACACTTATGGATGTACCATACTCTCTTGAAGAATTAAACGCAGCACAAGTAAAATTACTACAAGAAAATGAACTTTTTGAAGGTGCATATATAAGACCACTAGTTTATTTAGGTTATGGAGTAATGGGACTATATCACAAAGAATGTCCTGTAAATGTATCAATTAGTGCGTGGGAATGGGGTGCATATCTTGGTGAAGAGGGGCTAAAAAAAGGTATTAGATTAAAAATCTCTTCAATGACTAGAACTCCAAATACGTCAGGTATGGGTAAAGCAAAAGCTGTTGCAAACTATCTTAACTCTCAAATGGCAAAATTTGAAGCAGTTGAAGCTGGCTATGATGAAGCACTTTTAAGAGATGATCAAGGGTATATTGCAGAAGCTAGTGGTGCTTGTTTCTTTATGGTAAGAGATGGTATACTTATTTCACCTCCAAGTGATAACTCTTTAGAGTCTATTACTCAAGCAACAGTTATAGAATTAGCAAGAGATATGGGTATAGAGGTTGTAAGAAGAAGAATAACAAGAGAAGAGATCTATATAGCAGACGAGTGTTTTTTAACAGGAACTGCTGCAGAAGTAACTCCTGTTAGAGATGTAGATTCTAGAATAATCGGTTCTGGAAGTAGAGGCCCTATTACAGAAAAATTACAATCTGCATATTTTGATGTTGTTGCTGGTAAAAACGATAAGTACTTAAAAGACTTAACGTACATTAACTAAATAAATTAAGAGAAGATAAAGTGTTTTTCTTTAACATTGCACTTTACGAAATAACATAACATAAGGAAAAGATAAAATGCCAATAGATAATGACTATTTTAAAAATAGACAAAAACAAAAAGATAACTCTAATGATTCATCAAACAATGGTGGAAATAATAAAGGTGGAGGCGGAGGTGGTTATCAACCACCATTTGAGCCACCACAATTATTTAAAAACTTTGGTAAAGGTTCAGCAACATTATATGCCGTAATTATAGTAGCTGTAATTTTATTTATGGCTAAACCATTTGTTATTATTAACTCTGGTGAAGTTGGTATTAAAGTTACAACAGGTAAATATGAAAGTGAACCTTTACAACCTGGTTTTCATTTATATATTCCAGTTCTTCAAAAAGTTATAACTGTTGATACAAAAGTTAGACTTATTAACTATAAAACAATTGAAGATATGAGTGGATTTGATAGTGGTATTAAAATAAATCCAGCTATTAATATTCTTGATGCAAGAGGTTTACCAGTTTCAATTGAGTTAACAGTTCAATATAAACTACTTCCAAGTGGAGCTCCAACTACAATTGCAACATGGGGTCTAAGCTGGGAAGATAAAATCGTAAATCCAGTTGTTAGAAATATCGTAAGAAATGTTGTTGGTGGATTTAATGCAGAAGCATTACCAACAAAAAGAAATGAAATTGCAACTATGATTGAAAATGGTATTAGAACTGAAATTGAAGCATTAGAAGGTAAGCCTGTATCTATTGAATCTGTTCAATTAAGAGAGATAGTACTTCCAGCTAAAATTAAAGATCAAATTGAAAAAGTTCAAGTTGCTAATCAAGAGTCTGAAAGAGTTAAATATGAAGTTTTACGGGCTAAGCAAGAAGCAGAAAAAAAAGCTGCTTTAGCAAAGGGTGAGGCTGATAAAAATAGAATTGAAGCACAAGGTAGAGCTGATGCAGTTACAATTGAAGCAGATGCACAAGCAAAAGCTAATAAACTAGTTGCACAATCTTTAACACCTAAACTTCTTCAAATGCAACAAATTGAAGTACAAGGTAAATTTAATGAAGCACTAAAAGTTAATAAAGATGCTAAAATATTCTTAACTCCTGGTGGTTCTACTCCAAATATTTGGGTAGATACTAAAAATAAAGCTAGAGATAGCTCTATTCATAAATAATAAAATAGAGAGTTGTATACTCTCTATATTTAAATGCAAAAAATTAAATATGTAATCATCTTTACATTGTTATTACTACTAGGATTACTTTATATCCAATTAGATGATTATGATAAAATATCTAACTCTTTACTACAAGAAAATATATCATCAGATGATGAGATTAAAACTCTACAAAATCAAATAGAAATACTTAAAAATGAAAATGAACACTTACATAACGATATGAACAATTTAGAAGAAAGAGTTGCTGACTTACAAGAAGAATTATCATTTTTTAAAGTAATAGATACAAACTCTACAGATGAAATAAATTTAGATACTAACCAATCACAAATTATAGATAATGAAGAAAATATCACAATGGATGATGAAAATAAAATAACTGGTTTTAATTAAAAGGAACTATATGGATAATATTATAGATAAAATAGATTTTGAAAAGCAAGATGGACTAGTACCCGTTATAACTCAAGATAATGAAACAAATGAAGTTTTAATGCTTGGATACATGGATAAAGAAGCTTTAGAAATGACTCTTTCTACAAACTATGCTCATTATTTTAGTAGAAGTAAACAAAGACTTTGGAAAAAAGGTGAAAGTTCAAACCATACACAAGAGATAAAATCTATAAGTATAGATTGTGACAATGATACAATTTTACTAAAAATAAAACAAAATGGTGTTGCTTGTCATACAGGTAGAAGAACATGTTTTTTTACAGATATAAGTGGTGAAATCACAAGTGATATTAAAGTTGATACAACATCAGCTTATGGAGTAATAGATACTTTATATCACACAATTTGTGAGAAAAAAAATGATGATCCAAGTAAATCATACACAGCAAAACTAATCCAAGGAAAACAAAACTCTATGCTTAAAAAGATTATTGAAGAAGCAGGAGAATTTACATTTGCAGTAAAAGATAATGATGAAGAAGAGATAATATATGAAGGTGCAGATTTAATGTACCATTGCTTAGTTGCTTTAGCTTCTCAAGACATCTCTCCAGATAGAATAAAACAAGAACTAGCTAGAAGATTTGGATTAAGTGGGATAGAGGAAAAAAACTCTAGAACTAATTAAGCTCCTATTTATAATTTTTTCTTATAATTTAATCGTATAATAAATTAGGAGAGAAAATTATGAATACAAAACTTTTAACCACTTTACTTATTACTGCAGTATTATCTTTAAACTTATTTGCAAAAGAACTAAAAGATCCAGAACTAATATTTGCAAAAAAATGTGTTATGTGTCATAACCTTACAAAACCCGAAGATTATAGTTTACAAAAAAGAATGGCTGCACCACCTATTGGTACAGTTATGAAAAATCTTATGATTGGTATTGGTGCAATTGAAGAACCAGCTAATAAAAAAGAATTAGATACTATGACTATAGAATTTATTAAAGATTATCTTTTTTTTCCTACAAGAGAAAAATCTTACTGTGAAGATATAAGTTTTCAAAAGTTTGGTATGATGCCATCAATGAGTGGCTTTCTTACAAAAAATGAAGCAGCTATAATTGCCCCTTGGGTTGTAAAAAAGTTTGCACCCCAAAAAGGTAAAGATGGAAAATATATAACTAAATAGTTTTCTACTTTATATAATATATACAGTAGGTTAGCTCATAAAACCTACTGTTTTTTCTTTATCAAACATACTTTTTTCTTCTTTAGTAATCTCTTCAATAAAATCTTCAATTTTAAATACAGGTTCATCTTCAATAGCTAATTTATAAGCTGTATTTTTTATAACCATCTCTATTTGTCCACCTGTAAGAGCTCTTTTTGATAACTTATCTATAGAAAAACTTTTCTCTAAAGGTAAATCTTTTGGCAATAATTTTTCCCATAACATTTTTCTTTGTTTTTCATCTGGTTTTAAAAATTCTATTTTATAGTTAAATCTTCGAGAAAAAGCTTTATCAATACTATCAAGTAAATTTGTAGTTGCTACAAGTATTCCATCAAACTTTTCTATTTGTTCTAAAAATATATTTTGCATTTGATTATGCATCTTATCACTACCACTTATTTGACCACTTACTCTATTACTTAAGAATTGATCAGCTTCATTTAAAAGGAGTACTGGTTCTGTTTTTGTTTTTAATGACAACTCTTTATACTCATCAAATATTTTTCTAACATTTTTTTCACTCTCACCAACATACATAGATAAAATTTTACTACAGTCAAAGCTAAGTACTTGCTTTTTTAATGATTTTGCAAGGGCAAGTGCTGTTATAGTTTTACCAGTACCAGCAGCACCATAAAATATAATTCTTGCATCAATCCCTTTTTTCTTATCTTTTATACCCCATTTTTTAAGTCTATCAACAACTTTTTTGTCAACTTGCTGAAGTAATAGATCAAGTGTTTTTTTTGTTTTTTCATTTAGTACAACATCATCAAGTGTTTTTTTAGGTTCAATTAACTCAAACATATCTTGCTCAGCAATTAACATATCAAGTTTAATTTTTTGTTGTCTTTTCTCTTTTTTAACAGGATGAGATATCTTATATAAAACTGATTCAGGAATAAAAAAGTTTCTATTAATTCCACCAAAAGGAGTAAGCATCTCATCATAATCAATCAAACCATTTGATATAAGATTTCCACTTTCTTCTAGTAAACTTCTATGTTTAATTTTTTCATAATCATCAGCAGATACTAAAGCAATAAGAGAATTCATATCTCTTATAGATTCATCACTTCCACCATACTCTTCTTTTAAAAGAGCTAAAAATATCATCTGTTCTTTTTCATTTAAATCATTTTGACCAAAAAAATCTTCAAGCATAATACTACTTGTAGTAGTTTCTACTCTCTCTTTTATTCTATTTTCTAAAAGAGATAACTTACTTCTTAATCTATTTGCATTAGGTGAATTTTCATCAAAATTATGTTTTACTACATTTAATTTTTGTGCTAAATCTATTTTAAAAAATTGATCTTGTAAATATTCTAAGTGATCACTATATTCTTTAATTTCTGGTAATGTTAATTCTAAAGACCCTACTTCTAAAAGTTTTAAAAATGAACTACTTAAACTAATAGCTGTATTTATAAGTTCAAGTTGAGATAATTCACTTATCTTTGTAGATATAAAATTACTTTGTACTACCCATCCAAGTTCTAAAAGGTTTTTTATTAGATAAATATGCTCTATATGCTCTAATTTTTTTAAATCATAAAACTCTGATAATATATCAACTACTAAAATATTATCATTACCTATAATATACTGTTTGGTTAAATGTTGTAAAACTTTTACTTCTTCTTTATTACATTTTAAATGTGCATATATTTCTAATTTAGTTACATTATTTGATTCTATAAATAATTTTACATTTTTCACTTAATTTATCTCTCTTTTAAACCATTTTTTTGTTTGTTCTATATCATCTAATATTTGATTTTTTAAATCTTCATATTGATCATACTTTTTATTATCTCTTAATTTTTTTATAAATTCAACTTCTATAATTTTAGGGATATCTTCTTTGAGTTGCTCATCAATTATATGAGTTTCTACTGCAAACTTACCATCAGTGGATACTCTATGACCTACAAATGAAACTGAATTGTAAGCTTTATTTGAAAGAAAAGTCTTTGTTATATAAATACCCTCATGAGGTATTAAAAACTCATCAATATTTATATTGATTGTTGGTACAAACTGTTTTGAACCAAGACCCTGACCAGCTATATGGTTACCTTTTAAAGTATAATTGTACCCTAAAAGCTTATTTGCAAATTCAATATCTCCATCTCTTAAATACTCTCTAATTACTCTAGAGTGTATTGCTATATTATCAATTTTATATTCATCTACAACTGTAACTTCACCATTAAAAATATTTTTTAATATTTGAGTGTCACTACTTGCTTTATGACCAAAATGAAAATCGTACCCTACAACTATTTTTTTTAAATTTGGATATTCTTCATAAAGAAGATTTATAAACTCTTGTGCATTTAAATGTTTTATATCTTCTAATGGATAATAAAAAATAGGATACTTTGTATGTTTAGCTCTATTTACATAAGGTGATAAGTTTGCATAACCAGTACAAATTGCAACAACTGCACCATTTTTATCAAGATGTGAAAATAGTTGTTGATGTGCAAGATGCATGCCATCAAATCCACCAATAGCAATACTTGTGATTTTCTGTTTTATGATACTTCCTTTTTAACCACTTGTTATAGTAATAACGAATCTGATATAATAGCCAAAATCAACTTATTATCATTATAAATTAAGGATATATTATCAATTGTAAAATAAATATTTATCAAATCGTAAAAAAGTCAAATGATCAATTTGAGCCAATTATTCAAGAGTTTATAAAAATGTCATCTAAGTTTGCAAAAATCGAAGTACATAGTTTATTTAACAAGCAAATTGCAAAGGCACAAACTTTAGGTCAAAAAGAATCTCACAAAGCTTACAACGATCTTTATATACCAAAACTTTCATCTGGATATAATATAGCACTTGATGTTTTAGGAACCAAAATGGATAGTTTTAAATTTAGTAAACTAATCGAAGATAAGATAACTATAAATTTTTTTATTGGTGGAGCATATGGGTTTGATAGAGAGTTTTTAAAAAAATGCGATGTAAGTATAAGTTTAAGTGATTTGACCATGGCACACAAAGTTGCTAACATAGTCCTTTGTGAGCAAGTATTTAGATCATTGTGTATATTAAATAACCATCCTTATCATAAATAATTTAGTAAAAATTTGATATACTCCTCCACAATATTACAAATAGGATGAAAAATTGGCTTCAACAAAACAGATTGACGAATTAAAAGAGATGTTAATTGCAAGAAAAGAAACAATTCAAAGTAACATCGATGATAGTATAGATAATATATCTAAACTAAATGATTGTGATTGTAAAGATGACTTAGACTTTGCAGAAGCAAGTAGTGATAGTTTTACTTCTGGTGTGATAATAAATCAACAAAAACAAGAATTAAAAGAGATTGAAGAAGCTCTTGAAAATATAGAAAACAATACATATGGTATTTGTGAAATGTGTGATGAATCTATTGCTATTGGTAGATTAAAAGCAAAACCATTTGCAAAGTTTTGTACTGATTGTAGAGAGATACACGAAAATAATAACTAAAAACTCAAAAAAGGTAATATCATGGGATTAAAGAAATATATATTTGGTTCGTTAGTTTTAGCAGTGGCAATATTTGCTTACACATTTGTTCTAGTTCCAGGTGATTATAGAATAGAAATATTTGATAAAGTTGTAATACTACCTGTTGCTATTTGGGTGATATTACCTATGTTAGTACTATTTGTATTAACAATTTTACATATACTTTTCTATGGGATAAAGAATTATTTTTCTATAAAAGCTATAACAAAAGATTCTGACTCATTAGTTTCACTAGTAAACAAAAAGTTACTAAATGAATCTTCAAAATTAAACTTTCAAAATAAAGACATAAAAGAGATTGCTTCTATTTTAGAACAATTAGATATTGATGTTACAAATAGCGATTTTAGTACTCAAAACAAAGATGTAAATCAAACAATAGATCAAATCTTTGCTATAAAATCAGGTAAATATATATCTGCAAAAGAGTTAAAGCTTGATAGTAATAATCCTCTTATGATAGAAAATCTAAAAAATAGAATATCTCAAGATGAAGACTTTGCACTTGATATAGTTAAGAAAAATGGTACTCATAGTCCTGAAACTATAAAAGAAGCAGTTTGTAGAATTATAGATACAAAATCAATGACAACTATAAAGAAACTACTTGAAGAGATAACTTTTGATGAAGATATAGCTGTAAAACTTCTTAAAAAAGATGCTCAACAAGAAGATCAATTTGCAATGACAAATGAACAAGTTTTAAGTATAATTAAAAAAGTTGAACTATCAAATGAACAACTAATAACAATAGCTAAAAACTACAAAACATTAATGTCTCCAGATCAAATGATAAAACTATATGAAGATTTATCTGTACACAATGAAGAGTATACATTTGCTTACCTTTTTGTACTTGCAGAATATGAGATGATAGATAAAATGAGAGATATTTTAGATAATAGTGCTACAGATGAGTTCTTACCATTTAAAGCATTAGTTGATCTAAAAGATAGTGGAAAAAATACTTACTCTTTAGATTCTATTTGTTATAAATAAATACAAGTAATATATGAAAAAAAACCTTCTTGACTTCTCAAAACCAGTAGTGGCATTAGCTCCACTAGCTGGTTATACTGACTTACCATTTAGATCTGTTGTAAAAAACTTTGGTGTTGATTATACTGTTAGTGAGATGATTAGTTCAAATGCACTTGCATATAATAGTGAAAAAACATATAAGATGCTAACAAAGTCTCCAAATGAAGATCCATACTTTGTTCAATTATCAGGTAGCAAAAGTGATATTATGCAACTTGCTGTTGAAAAGCTAAACGAGATAGATGGTATTGCAGGGATTGATTTAAATTGTGGTTGTCCTGCACCAAAAGTATTTAACCATGGAAGTGGTTCTAACTTACTTGGAGATTTACCAAGACTACAAGAGATGCTTAAAACTATAAAAAAATACTCAAATAAACAATACACAACTGCAAAAATAAGAATAGGAATTGATGAAAAAATACCTGTTGATATAGCTCGTGCAGTAGAAGATTGTGGTGTTGATTTTATAGCAGTTCATGGAAGAACAAAAAAAGGTGCATATAAAGCACCTGTTGATTATGATGCGATTGCTGCAATTAAAGAAGCTGTAAAAATACCAGTTATTGCAAATGGTGATATAACTGATTTAGATAAGGCAAAATACGTTTTAAACCATACAAAAGCAGATGGTATTATGATAGGAAGAGGTGCTGTTGGAAAACCTTGGATATTTCATCAAATAGCATCAAATAATGAGACCATATCAAACGAACTAAAAAAAGATATTATTTGTGAGCATTTTAATAAAATGATTGAACACTATAATGAATATGGAGTAGTTATGTTCAGAAAGCATCTTCATACTTATTCTAAAGGTTATGATGGAGCAAATGCTTTTAGAGAAAAAGTAAATAAAATAACATCACCACAAGAGATGTTAGAAGAGATAAAAAACTTTTTTAGTTTTTTTCTACAAACTCTGCTAATATATTTATCAGGTCTTTGATATCCAAAGGTTTTGTTATATATCTATAAATTCCTATTTCATCAGCTTTTAAAAAATAGTCATATTCAGCATGTGCTGTTGTCAAAATACATGGTGTATCAGGACTAATCTCTTTAATTTGTGCTGACATATCCAAACCATCCATTTTTGGCATTTTTATATCTGTGATTACAAAATCTATATCTTGGTTTTGTTTAAATAATTCTAATCCCTCAACACCATTTTGAGCAGTTAACACAGTATTGAAAAACTTATCTAGAATTGGAGTAAATGATTTCATTATAGACTTATCGTCCTCGACATACAATACTTTTTTATTTTTTAATATATCTAAATTCAAAATTCTCTCCTAGTAAAAAAAAAGCCAAGTGTTTCCACTTGGCTTTTAATAAATCAAATTATAAAATTGATTACCCTAAAAATGGGTTTGCATATAATGCAATTAAAGCAATTACAAGTGTATAAATAACTTGTGCTTCGATCATCGCTAAAGCAATGAACATTGTAGTCATAAGTTTTCCACCCATACCTGGATTTCTTGCAGTACCAGCAATAGTAGCAGCAGCAGTATTCCCCATACCAACAGCTCCACCAAGAGCAGCAAGACCAAGACCGATACCTGCAGCAACTACAGAGTAAGCTTTAATCATAGATTCACCTTCAGCACCTGTTGAAGCTAAAGCAGCAGTTGCGAATGCAACCATTAAGAATAAAATTTTTTTCATTCAAATTTCCTTTTAAAAATATTAATATAAAAGTCCGTTCGGATAGCGTAAACAACTTCAAAAAGTTGCCAACAAGGATATAAATACCACCTGTTTCCCTACTTAACACTCTTAATTACGCGTATTATATATAAATATTGATTAAATTTCAAATTTATCTTTAATAATACTTTTAATTGTTCCTAAATAATTTTCAAAAGTCAAATTCTTTACAACTGTATAGTTTTCTTTTTGTATCTTTTTTAACTCTTTTTTATTTCCTAATAAAGCATCTATTTTAAAAAGAACACTTCTATCATCATTTCCTAAAATCATAGAAAATGAATCTATAAGTTCAGAGCTTATGTTAGCTCTCTCAATAAATACGGCATTTTTATAGTACATAGCTTTTAAGACATTTGGTACAAAAAGCTTTTGTTTTGTAGGTAAAATAAAAATATCAGATGATATAAATAATTCATCTTTATTTGGATAATTTTCAAGAACTAAAACTCTATCTTTAAGTTTAAATTTTATTAACTTATCATTTAACATATCAAATTGTTGCGTATTGGTCTCTATAATAACTTTAAAATTAGTACTTTCTAATGAAGATATAATTTTTAAAAATTGTTCTAATCCACTTTGCTTTAAATCACTACCTGTAAAGTATATAATTCTATGATCTTTATGAATAGTGTGTTTATTTCTAAATGCTTTTTTTATCTGTTTATCATATTGTATATTACTACTTACATAAGGATATAACACATGAATTTTTTCTTCAGGTAAATAAGACTTTTTTTCAAGTATTGATTCTTTTATATATTCTGAGTTTACAATAGTAAGTCTTGAGTTTTCAACAAAATCAAGAGATTGGGGAGAAACAATACCTTGATGAAAATATATATCAGGGTATCTTTTATCTCTTAAAGTTAGTTTTTGCCAAAGAGTTTGTTCTTCATAATATTCAACGTCATATAAAGATTCTAACTCTTTTACTATTTTCGTTTTGTTTTTAATTGCAATATTCAAATTATCCATTTTGCAATTATAACTATTTATATGTTAAAAAAGATTCCATAGCACAATCAAGTGTACTTGAAATATCTTTACCCTCTCTATCCATAAAGTCTATTTGAGCTTGATATATATTTTTATTATTTTGATTTAAAACTTTTAAAACAACATATCCTCTAAATAGTTTACAATTATCTGATTTCTTTTTAGGATCATCTACATCATTTTCATATATTTTATATGATATAGTTATTTTATCATCAGTGATATTTTTATTTATAACTAGCTTTTCTAACTTATTTTGTAGTTTTGAAGTTATAAGATCAATATTTACAAAATTAAAAAGAGTTGATTCCATATATTTGGATTTATCTATACCTGATTTTATTATATAGTTTCCAGTTTGTAGTAACTCTCTTGTTTTTTGTAACTCTTTAATATCATACATTCTTTCAAAACTTGTAACTTTTGCTTGACAAGGTAACCTTTTAGCTTTACTAGATACTTTTTCTTTTGTTACCTGTGTATATATCTCTATACCAATAAAAACTACTATAAAAACTATTATAAATGTACTTATATACTTTTTCACAAACTACTCTTGTATACAAATTTCTTTTTTTGTCATATGTTTTATAGTTTGATATATAACAATTGAAATAATAACAGTTATTGCTACAATCAATCCATATGATAAAAATAGAAGTAATTGATCTTTTGTTTGTTTATACATAAGCATAGAACTAATTGCCATAGCAGCAATAGGGAAAACAAAAGCCCACCAAGATATAAAAAACTGAATTTTAATAAAGCTTTTATACATAAATATAATTAATAATGTAAAAAATACTGCTAAATTAAATAACATTAAAGCAAATGTGTCAATAACTCCAAATAATTTAAAGTATGCTAAAAAACCTACTGCTGGTGGAGCTATGAGTATAAACATTGTTGGCATAAACTTTACAGCTAATTGATGATGAAATATAATTCTATTTAAAATTAATGCAAATAATACAATCCAAAAGAAAATACCCACACTAAAAAAATACATTAAAATTCCAGTATTTGCAAAACCAACTCCAGCAACTGGTATTAAAATATTCCCAACTATTGGTATAAACCATGCTGGATTAGAGTGATCTAATTCTTGATTATTATTTATCCAAAATGCAATTGTATGCATTGTTAAATAAAAATGTAAAACAGTTCCAGGATACCAAAAAATTGCACTTAATAGTTCATACTCCTCTTTAAATATTATTGCTAACATCAACATAGATATAGATATTGCAGCAAAAAAATTTATTCTAATTGGATGTGAAAATTCTTTTTTTACAGCTTGATTATATTTAAAAAATTTTAGTAAATAAACAACACTAATAACTAAAAATAAAATTGTTGTAATATACATTAATATTTCGCCAACAATATGTGGAAAACCTAACCACTGTGCAGCTTTTTGATAAGTTATTGTTAGTCCACTCATTCCCATAACAGTGGCAAACATCATTATAGGAAAAAACTTTAATCTATTTTCCTCGTGTAGTACATTTTCCAATATATTCCCTTAATATAAGTTTTTATAATAATATTTATAAGATATTATTTTTCAAGAGAATCATATCATCAAAAAAATAAAAGTCAACTAAAATGACTTTTTAGTATTTATCCCTGGTTTTTCAGGAGTACCTACATACTCATCTGTACTAGTAGAATTATATTTTAAAACAGCAAGAACTATCCCTACAGCTATACAAAATAATATAACTAATTTAACAGTATTTCTTTTTTCTTTTGATTCTTTATCGTTATAATCTTCGATTTGATCTAAACTAGGTTCATTTTCCATAAGTAGCAACCTTTATATAAAAGTAATAAAAAAAGCTAGAAGTGTGTTCTCTTCTAGCTTTGACTAAAAAATTCGAGTTATGCGTCGAATTTCTAAAAGGAGAGTGTATGAACACTTTGGAAGTATATACATTTAAGTTGAATAAAATCTTAAATTATATTTTTAACTTATCTTTATTATAATAGGTACTTAATATTAAGCTTAAATTTTATTTATAGTTTATCTCTTTTATCATTCTACAACAAATAATTTTTTTGATACCATCTACAAAAATGCCATACTGCGTAAAATTGTTGTTTTAGTTTATTCTCTTTTGCTTGGTTATAAATATATAGAATATAAGTATCATTAAAAAGATTTGTTTGTTTATTAACTAACAAAATATCATCTAAAAGTTTACTATCATATTCATCAAATAACCACTCATTAAAAGGACTATTAAACCCTTTTTTTGTTCTATTAATTATCTCTTTAGGTATATACTTTAAGGCTACTTTTTTTAATAAATATTTATTTGTATCTCCAACTTTTAAATCACTATTGATACTAAATACAGTATCTACAAGTCTAAAATCTAAAAATGGATTACGAGTTTCTACAGAATTTACCATAGATATTTTATCAACTTTACTTAGAAGAGCTTCCCCTAACCATATTTTCATATCAATATAACTCATCCAATCAACAGGATCTTTTTTAACACTCTCACTTTTAAACGTAGCTACTTTTTGAAGTAGCTTTTTTCTTTGAGAAGGTGTAAATATTTCTCCAAAACTATTATAAATATTCTCTTTTTTAATTACTCTTTTTAAATATTGAGCCTCTTTATTGTCTCCAAAAGAAGATACTATTTCATCTAAAAAACTATTTTGTTCTTTATTTAGACTTTTTTTAAACTCATAATATTTTAAAAACTTTCTATAATTATCATAACCTAAAAAAAGTTCATCACTACCCTCTCCACTTAGAACTGTTTTTATACCTTGCTTTTTTATCTGTTTAGTTAAATGAAAAAGAGGTATTGAAGCAGGATCGGCATGAGGTTCCTCTAAAGCTTCAAAAACTTCCTCTAAAGAATTTATAAAATCCTTTTGTTCTATTTCTAAACTAAAATGATTACTATTTATATTTTTAGCTACCATTGACGCATAAGGTAACTCACTATATTTTTTATGTGTTTTATATCCTACACTAAAAGTATTTATTTTATGATTGCTATTTTGAGAATAAATAGTACTAATCAAACTACTATCAATACCACCACTCAGAAGTGTTCCAACTTCTACATCACTTTTAAGTCTTTGCTTAACAGAATCTACAAGTAACTCTTCAATAGTTTCTAATGCACTATTTTCATCTTTAATTGTTTTATATGTTTTAATTTTATAATATTTTTTTATAGTTAGTCTATTGTTCTCATAGATAGCATAACTTGCTTTATCAAGTTTAAATATATCTTGATAAAAAGTATTTGGAGCAAGAGGTGTAAAATATTGTAAATACTGTGAAAGAGCTACTTTATTTAACTTTGGAGTAAATCCTAAAAGCTTAATAATTGGTTTTATCATACTTGAAAATATTAGTTTATTATCTTTATGATAATAATAAAATGGTTTTTTACCATATCTATCACGAGCCATAAAATATTTATCTTTTTTTATATCATATATACAAAAACTAAAAGCACCATTTAAAAGATGTAAAAAGTCTATATTATATTTTTGATACAATCGTATAAGTACTTCTGTATCACTTGTTGTTTTACAACTTAACTGTTCACTTATAATTAACTCATCATAGTTATAAATTTCTCCATTAAAAACTATAAGTAAATCATCAAAAACCATAGGTTGATTTGCTTCATCTTTTAGGTCAATAATACTAAGTCTTGTATGACCGAAAAAATTACTTTCTATTTGTTTTATACTACAATTATCTGGTCCCCTATTTTCCATAAGAGTTGTAACCTTTTTAAAGTCACAATCAAAGTTATAATTAGTTCCTAAAATACCACACATATATTATTCAATAATATCCACAATATTTTTTATAGCATCATTTGATATAGATTCTATTAATTTTTGACTTTTTTCTTTTATATCTTCTTCTATACATTTAAAAAAGTAGTTTTCATCTAACTCTTTTTCTGTTTGTAAAAAACATAAGTTATTGTCAACTAAATACTTTGCATTAAAATATTGATGGTTTGCTGCTGCATAAGGGAAAGGGATAAAAAAAGTAGGAATACCAAGTGCTACAAGCTCCCAAAGTGTACTAGCCCCTGCCCTACTTATTGCAAAATCTGCTTTATCCATTTTTTCTAAAAGTTGTGTAGAAAAATCAAACAAATCAACATCTATATTTAACTGTTCATATTTAGCTTTTATATTTTCATAATCATTTTTACCAGTTTGATGAATAATATTTATATTCATTTGTTTTAATTTAGGTGCCACTTTTAAAGCAAACTCATTTATAGACTTAGCTCCTTGGCTACCACCTAAAAATATTATTGTATTTATATCTTCTCTTACTCTTTGTTTTTGAAAGTATTTACTATTTATAGGATAATCTTTTACTTTAGAAGATTCTAAATATGAACTAAAAACCTCTTTTGCAAACTTTGAAGTTATACTATTTAGTTTACCCATAACTGAATTTTGTTCATGAATATAAAAATCACATCTTATTACTATAGATGCAAAACTAGCTGCTGCTGCACTAAAACCACCAACACTTATAACTTTTGATACATTATATTTTTTTATTACTTTTATAGAAGTAATTACTGCTTTTAATATTAAAAATAAAGAGTTTAATTTTCCTAAAAAGTTTTGATTTACTACACCTTTAGTATCAAAGAAAAATGTTTTATATAATTTTTCTTCGTTTTCAAACCATTGTTTATCTTGCCCTTTAGTTGAACCTATATATATTATCTGATAACCTCTTTTATAAAACTCTTCTATAAATGATTTAGCAACACTTAAATGCCCACCAGTTCCACCACCAGTTATAACTATAGTTTTTGACATAACTATTCCTATATTAATTTAAAGTATTCTACATAAAACTATTGTAGCATTTGGTTAACTATAAAAAAGTCTACATTTAAAAGCTTGAGATACGATATTGATAAAAAATGATTTTTTACATTTAATTATTATAATCTTTTTAAAATATAACTTACTTTTTTAACTAAATGTTTTATTATCTCTTTGATATAATCCTTATATTAAAAGTGTGTATCAAAATCATAGAGTAAAATCACACAAAATATAAAAGAAAGGATAAAAAATTGAATAGTATATTATTAGAATTTAGTATGTTCCCAACTGATATGGGAGAAAGTAAAAGTGAATATGTATCAGCAGTTGTTAGATGTGTTAGAGATAGTGGTTATGACTACCAACTAACTCCTATGGCTACAATTGTTGAGTTTCCTAGTATGAGTGAAGCTTTAAGTCTTGTAAAAGAGTGCTATGAAGTTCTTGAAGCAAAAAATTGTAATAGAATTTATTCTGTATTGAAATTTGATATTAGAAAAAACAAATTAAATAGATTAGAAGAAAAAATAAAATCTGTTGAAGATTTAATAGGTGAAGTTAATAAGTAATTCAACTTATTAACTCATCAATTCTAGTTTCATCTATCACTCTTACGCCACATTTTCGTAATAAGTTTGTTGTAACACCTACACCAAAAACTGTAATACCACTAAACGTTCCATCATAAATAGTTTCACTAGAGCATGAAGGAGAATTAGCTTTTAATATTGCAATTTTTATATTTTGTTTTTTACATAAATCCAGTGCTTTATTTGCTCCATCTAAAAAATACTGTGTATTATCATTGTACTCTTTATCTATTACTTGTATAGGGTCTGTAGATATTATTTCACAAGCTATTCTTGGTATTGACATCCCACCTTCTACTTCTGGACAAAAAGGATATAGTTCATATTTTTGTTTTAATTGTTCTATTAAATTAGTATCTATTAGATTATGTCCACCATTATATTTTACAAGTTCACCTAATAAACAACTACTAATAAGAAGTTTCTTTTTATCCATTCATCACCCTAATTCTTTTAAATAAAAAAACCTCGATTTTCATCGAGGTTTTTAAATATTCAAGTTTTTTAGTAAATAATCAAACTAAAAATTAAACTCTTGCTTCTTCTTTTCGTTGTAAATATTCCCAATTATTATCTACTCTTTTTTGCCACTCTTCAATTAAGTACTCATATTCTGGTTTAAATAAGTGCTTAAATCTTGGTTGAACACCTAAGTAATCTCTTACAGGTACAATATTTTTTGGTCTATATGTAATGTTAAGCTCTCTACCATCAATCACTTCATATAATGGGAATACTAATGAATCAGTAGCCATATCAGAAACTTCAATTGTTTGGTGAATTGGGAACTTCCACTCTGTTGTACAAGCAGACATTGCATTGATATATACAGGTCCTTTTGTATCAAATCCTCTTTGGATTTTTTTAACCATATCTTTCCATTTATTTGGAGCAACTTGTGCAACATAAGGAGAACCATGCGCAGCCATAATAGAAAGCATATCTTTTTTATGCATTTTTTCACCATATGAGTGAGAACCAGCTGGTGCTGTTGTTGTTGAAGAACCAATTGGTGTTGAAGATGATCTTTGACCACCTGTATTTGCGTACACCTCATTATCAAGACATACATACATCATATCGTGTCCTCTTTCAAAACATCCAGAGATCCATTGAAATCCGATATCATAAGTAGCACCATCACCACCAAAAGCAACAAACTTAGGCTCTGGCATATCAGCTGAAATTCTACCTTTTTTTCTTAATGCTTTGTTAGCTGTCTCTGCACCTGCAATAGCTGTAGAAGAGTTCTCAAATCCAATATGAATCCATGAACAATCCCAAGATGTGTGAGGGTACATAGCTGTACAAACTTCAAGACAACCTGTACTAGCACTAACAACTAAGTTATCATTAGTTGCATTTAAAACTTCTCTTACAATAATAGAGTGAGCACATCCTGGACAAAGTACATGAGCTCCTTCAAATCTTTCTGCTGCAGTTGAGAAAGATTTTAAGTTTTTAATCTCTTTATTTCCTTGTGGTTTACCTAATAAACTACTCATTTTTCTTATCCTTCTACACTATAGTATTTTAATTCTGGTCCTCTTACACCAATCCATTTTTGGATTGCACTATCAAGTTTACCAGCGTCTATTTCTGCTTGAGCATCTCTAAATACTGTACTTAAATGTTCAATATTAATATCTCTACCACCTAGTCCATAAATCTTATTACTTAATAATGGTCTATATGGTGTGTTAAATAATGCAGATGAAATATCATTGAATAATAAACCTGTTTGCCCACCTGGAGCGGATCTATCCATACACACTACTGCTTTAGCATTTTTTAATTTTTCAACTAGCTTATCCATTTGAGTTGGTCTAAAAACTCTTGGCATAACAACACCAGCTTTGATACCTTCTTTTCTCATGTTATCAGCAGCAACTTGAGCTGTTTGATATGTTGTACCTAAACATACAACAATAACATCAGCATCATCAGCTTTATAAGTTTCGATCATATTATATTTTCTACCACTTACTTTTTCATATTCAGCAAATACTTCTTCTATTACTGAAACTGATTCCATCATAGCTTTATTTTGTTTTGCTTTATGTTCAAAATGCCAGTCTGATTCTGTTTGAACACCATGTGTTACTGGTTTATCAAAGTTTAACATAGAGTTAACTTCTTTATAATCACCAACAAAGTCATAAGCTGCATCATCAGAAAGAGGTCTAACATTTTGAGCTTTATGAGATGTTAAGAAACCATCTTGGTTTACAATAACAGGTAATCTAACATCTAAATGCTCACCAATTCTAAATGCACATAAAATTAAATCATAAGATTCTTCAGGAGTACATGCATCAAGAGATATCCATCCTGATTGATTTGCAAGATATAAATCTGAGTGGTCACCATTAACATTAAGTGGTGCTGCTAAAGCTCTATTTACAAGACATAATACAATTGGTAATCTCATACCAGATGCTTGATATAGTGTCTCAACCATAAGTGCTAAACCTTGAGAAGATGTAGCTGTAGATGATCTTGCACCTGCTGCCGCTGCTCCAATACATCCAGACATAGCTGCATGCTCTGATTCAGTCATAATAATCTCACCATCAACATAACCATTTGCATTATGTGACGCATATGCTTCAACTGTTCCTGTCGAAGGTGTAATAGGGTAAGCCGAAACTACATCAACACTAGCTTGTCTAAGAGCATGTGAGTTTGCAACATTTCCATCCCAAACTTCAACAGTATTTAATTCCATACTTCTTTTATTTCTATACATATCTATTTATCCTCTTTTTTCTTTTTCTCTGGCCATTGTGTCAATGCATCTTCATTTGCTGTATTTTCATCAAACATAACTAATGACTTTGGATTTGTTGGACATACTTCAGAACAGATTCCACAACCTTTACAGTGATGATAATCAATCCCTACCATCTCTTTATCTCTAGAGATAATAGAACTATCTGGACAATATAACCAACAGTTTTGACAGTCTATACAGATATCAACATTCCATACAGGTTTTACAACTCTCCAATCTCCAACATATTTATTAATAGAGTTTGTCTCTGCTGTTGGTCTATCTTCAGGGTGTACATCAACTACTGTGTGATCAATTTCTCCCTCAAAAGAGAAACATGCTGCACCTTGAACTAATTCGTCCCATCCCATATCAAAAACTGATTTTTCAAATTTATCTTTACTTTTATATAAATTTTTTGTTACTTCACTATGATGTGCCATTATTTTCTCCTACTTAACTTCGTCATATGCACGCTGAATAGCTAACATATTTGCATCAATAATTTTTTCTGGAAGCTTTTTAAGTACTTTTTGCATAGCACCTTTAAAATCCTCAATTGGGAACATTCCACTAATTTGCATAAATGCACCAAGTACTGGTGTATTTGGAATTGGTCTTCCAATAGTTTCTTGAGCGATTTTTAAACAATCAACAACATAAACATTTTCATTTTTACCTTCTAAAGCAGGTATTAAAGATATAAGTTCATCTTTTGGTAAATGTGATGTGATTATATATTTAGTATTATCATCACAGTCCTCTGTTATATTATCAGAGAAAGCTAACCCTGGATCAATAACAAAAACAAAATTTGGACACATATATCTTTCATGGTTTAATAATAAATCATCATCAACTCTATTATATGCAGTCATCGCTGCACCTCTTTTTGCAGAACCATAAAATGAAAATGCCTGTACTTGTTTTCCTGTTTCAGCCAAAACTGAAGCTAATCCCTTAGCTCCTGTAACAGCTCCTTGTCCAGCACGACTGTGCCATCTGATTTCTAGCATTCTAACTCCTATACTTTATTTAAATCAACAATGATAAACTAAACTTTTGTTATATGATTGTTATATGGACAAATTTTAAGCAATTACAACTTATAGTATGCTTTAGAAATATATGTTTTTTACCAATTTTACAGCTTCTAAAGAATCATTACAAATATTACTTGTATATTGACCTAATTCTTCAGCTTCTCCATATCCACAAAGTACCGCAACAGAGCTGATTTTAGCCTCTGAAGCTGCTATCAAATCTAACTTAGTATCACCTATCATAAAAATTTCTTTTGAAGGGTTAATTTTTAAATTTTCTAAAGCTTTAAGAATAGGTTCTGAATTTGGCTTAGGATTTTGCACTTCCTGTCTCCCTATAATAACATCAAAATAGTCCATTATTTCAAAGTTTTCAAGTAATGGAATACTATATTGTGTTGTTTTAGTTGTAACAACTCCTAAAGTTGCAAAAGTAGATGCTAATTTAACAGCTTCTTTTGCATTTTCAAGTAAAATTGTTTTTTTTCAGATATTTTTTATAATTAGTTTTATAACTATCCACAAAATCCCAAACTTTTTCAGAAGAAACTCCTAATTCTTTAAACATGACATCAAGTGGATAACCAACTAAATTTTCTATATCTTTGTTTTTACCATTAAAATTAAAATTTTGATCATCAAAAGCATAATGAAATGATTCTAAAATAGCTTCTGTACTATCTATTAGTGTTCCATCTAAATCAAATAATATTACTATGTTCAATTAAATTCCTTTTTTTTATATTATGTAAAGATTAAAGGTATAAAAAGTATGCTTTTAAATCTAAAAAATAAAGTATTTTACCTTTTAGTGAATTTCCTCAATTTTTATCCATTCTTCTTGATTATGTGTTATTCCTATTAGTGTGGATGTTACATTTTTTATATTTTTACTTACACTTGTTATACTATTTGGTACAAATAAAAATAAATATGGTAAATCATCACCTATATGTTTATAAATTTTTTTATAAATTTTTCCAAATTTTTTTTATCTATTGTTGTTTCAGCTTCTTCTATAAGCTTATCTACTTTAGTATTTTTATAGCCTACAAAATTAAATCCGTTTTTTTTATCACTAGAGCTATGCCAAATAGATCTTGCATCAGGAGTTAAAGCTAAATTCCAAGCTAAAAGAACCGTTTCAAAATTTCTTGGATGTACTACAGTGTTTAAGAAAGCTTGCCACTCCATAACTCGTATTTTCATATCAACACCAATTTGTTTTAGTTGATATTGTATAATTTGAGCTGCATTTACTGCAGTTGAACTTCTCGCACTTGTAATAACTGTAAACTCTAAAGGGTTACTTTTTGAGTAACCAGATTCTTTTAAAAGTCGTTTTGCTTTTTTTTGGTTTTGAACTATAGGTTGTACTTCACTATTATATGCAATGCTTCCCCTTAAAAAAAGGTCCTGTAGCAACTTTAGCATGTCCAAAATATAATATATCAGCCATTTGTTGTCTATTTATTGCTAAACTTAATGCCTGTCGTACTTTTAGGTTTTTAAACTTTTCATTTCTCAAATTAAATCCAAGATAAGAGTAACTAAAACTTTGCTTTTCATATATATTAAAACTATTTTTGAACTTATCAGCAATTTGTCTATCAACTTGTATAGAATTTAATGTACCTATATCTAATTGTTTTTGTTTTAACATATAAAAAGAGGTTGTACGATCAGGCACAAACTTATAAGATATATTTTCAATATTTGGAACTTTTCCAAAATAATTTTTATTTACCTTTAAAATAACATCTTTTGATATCTTAAGTTCATCAAGAGTATATGGCCCTGTTCCAATTGGCTTTTTATTAAAAGATGATGTCATTATATTTTCTTCATCCTTTAATACATGATAAGGAAGCATACCTATCATCCAAATTTCAAGTGCTTTAAAATATGATTCTTTATATTCTATTTGTACAGTATACTTATCAATAGCTTTTACAGATTTTACTTTTTTATAATTTGAAGTATATGGTGAAAATATTTTTGAATTAATTATTGTTTCATAAGTAAAAACAACATCTTTTGAGCTAAACTCTTCTTTGTCATGCCATTTTACATTTTGCTTTAATTTTATTATTAGTATGGTATTAGTTTTAAAAGAATAAGACTCTGCTAAGTCTACAACTACATTTCCATCTTTATCGTATTTAAATAGTCCATTAAAAATCCAATCTGCAATTTTACTACTTGCTATATCTGAAGCTAAAATAGGATTAATTCTACTTGGGTTTGATGAAATAGACAAGTTTAATGTTGAACCATATATTACACTTGTAAATAATAATACATATATAAGTTTTTTTATCATAGTAGATTGTATATAAAAAAAGCTAAAAAGATTTCTCTTTTTAGCTTTAATAAAAAATAAGTTAAAAGATCTATTATCTCTTAGAGAATTGAGGGCTTCTTCTAGCTTTTCTTTTACCTGGTTTCTTTCTTTCAACAGCTCGTGAATCTCTTGTAAGAAGACCATGTGGTTTAAGAACAGTTCTAAATTGCTCATCATAAGCAACTAATGCTCTTGAAATTCCGTGTCTTAAAGCATCAGCTTGTGCAGAATATCCACCACCTAAAGTTTTAGCAACAATATTTACAGATTCTAATTGTTTAGAAACTTCTAATGGTTGTCTAACTCTTTTTTTAAGTGCTTCATGTCCACCTAACCATACATTTAAAGGTTTACCATTTACAGTAATTTCACCTTTTCCAACTTCTAGCCAAACTTTTGCTATAGCAGTTTTTCTTCTTCCTGTTGCATATACTTTTGCCATCTAATTATCCTTGTACTTGTGCTGTATGTGGGTGATCTGCACCATCATAAACTTTTAAGTTTTTAAGTATTTTTGCACCTAATTTAGTTTTTGGTAACATACCTCTTGTAGCTAGTTTAAATAACTTCTCTGGGTTATTTTCTAACATATCTGCCATTTTATGAGTTTTTGTACTACCAAAATATCCAGAATGAGTATAGTAGTTTTTATCTTCTAATTTTGCACCAGTAAATTTAACTTTACCTGCATTGATAATTATAACATTATCTCCACAATCAACATTTGGTGTAAAAGAAGGTTTATTTTTACCTCTTAAAATTGTTGCTATTTCAGTAACTAATCTACCAAAAATCTTATCAGTAGCATCTAGAACTACCCAGTTTTTTTGTACATCAGCTTTATTTATGCTTTGTGTAAATTTTTTCACGAAACTTCCTTTCTTAAAATAAGTTCGCAATAATAGGGAAACAAAACTTATATAAAGCTTAATTTAAGTGTCTTTAAAGTTTTTTATTGAAATTTTCAATTATTAAAAATTCAGTTACAATTATATATAATAAAACATGTTTGATAAAGAATTTTTAAAAACTCTTAACATAATGTATGTTGAGGACGATGAACAAATAAGAGGTTCACTTAGTAATATACTATTAAAAATATTTGGTAATGTGCTTATATGTAATGATGGACAAGAAGGTATAGATCAATTTAAAGACTATACAATAAACCAAAAAAATACTATAGATGCAGTTATTAGCGATATAAATATGCCTAATGTAAATGGTATAGAGATGGTTAGACAAATTAGAGAACTCGATGAAGAGTTACCTATAGTATTTACAACAGCTCACGGTGAAGCAAATTATTTAATGGATGCAATTAAATTAAAAGTATCCGACTATGCTTTAAAACCTATTAATACAACAGAACTAATACAAAATATTGCAAAACTTTGTATGGTAGAACATAATAAAAAATTAGTTATAAAAAAGTCATCAGAAATCACTCAATATATGGATATTATGAACCATATATCATCTATATTTAAAACTGATTTAAAAGGGAATATAATAGAAGCAAATGACTTCTTAAGTGAAATTTCTCAATACTCTAAAGAAGAATTAGAAAGTATGAAAATAGATAACTTACTTCATAAAGATGCTTTAGTTAAAAACTTTGAAGATATTGAAAAAGTATTAAAAAAAGAAGATACTTATAAAGGGAAAATTAAATTTTTATCTAAAAATAAAACAACCTTTTATCTTAACTCAACAATTATCTCATCATATAGTGATTCAACATCAGAACATCAAGGATACATATATATAGGTATCGATCAAACTAATGATGAATTAGAAAAACAACAAACGATGCAAAGAGTTAGAAAAAACATCATGCAACAAAGAACTAAAGAGTCGGATTTAACTCATAAAATAAAAGAACTTGAAAACCAACTTCATACAGTTAAACAAAACTCTCTTAATAGTAATGATGTAAAAATTGTTATGGATAAACTAACCAAAGAGAAAAATAAAGTATTTAATCTAAATAATCAAATTCAACACTATGAAGAAGAATTTAAAAAGATAGAAGAAGAAAGAAAAAATATAGAAGAAGGCTCTTCTATGGTAAAAGCAAAAGAACTTAAAAAGAAAAAAGAAACAACTAGAGAAATACAACAACTACAAACTAAAGTTATAGAATTACAAGCCAAAGTTACAAAGCTTGAATCTAAATTAAAATCTAATAGTTACGCATAAAGTATCATGAACCATTATGAACATGAACTAAACATAATAAAAAAATCAGGTAGATTTAGAAATAGAAAACTATTTGATAAAAAACTAAAAGACCTAGCATCAAATGATTATCTAGGTCTTGCTTCAAATAAAAAACTTTTAAAAAAGCTTACAAAAAAGTTAAAAAGCAACTATCTATATCTCCAAAAGCTTCAATGCTTGTAAATGGATATTCTACTATTCATAAAAAATTTGAACAAAAACTCTGCAAAGTTAATAATTTTGAAGATGCTATTGTAGTTGGAAGTGGATTTTTAGCCAATATATCACTAATAGAAAGTTTAACTAGAAAAAAAGATATATTATTTATAGATGAAGATTATCATGCAAGTGGAATATTAGCTACAAAACTAATTCAAGGAGAAGTGGTAACCTTCAAGCATAATGATTTCAATGATTTAGAAAATAAAATAAATAAAGTTGAAAATAAAAATAGAATAATAATAGCTATAGAAGGTGTATACTCAATGAGTGGAGATATTGCATCAAAAGAGTTTTATAATATATCAAATAAATATAATGCCATTTTAATAGTAGACGAAGCACATAGTTCAGGAATCATAGGAGATAATCTTCTAGGTTGGTTTGATTATTTTAATTTAAAACCAAAACCAAATCATATAAAAATGGGAACTCTAGGAAAAGCTTATGGTAGTTATGGTGCTTATATTTTAGCTTCAAAGCAAATCATATCATTTTTAGAAAATAGAGCAAAGCCTATTATATATAGCACAGCACCTTCTTTATTTGATATAGCGTTAGGTTATGAAAATTTAAAATATATAATTAAAAACAAAAAGAAGTTATCTAAAAAAATAAAACGAAATCAAAAAATAATAGATAACCATTTAAAAGTAACTACAAAATCATTAATAGTTCCAATACAAATAGATGATAATAAAAAAGTTATAGATATACAAAATACTATTTTAAAAAATGGATATATTGTAGGTGCAATAAGACAACCAACCGTTCCAAAAGCAATAATAAGACTAATAATTAAAATAGATATTTCCACAAAACATATAAGAAAAGTTTTAAAAATAATTAAAGGATTTAAAAATGGGTAAAATAGCACAAAACATTTCAGACTTAGTTGGTAATACACCTATGATAAAACTAAATAATATCGATAACGATTTAAATGGTTCTATATATGCTAAATGTGAATTTATGAATCCAACTAGTTCAGTAAAAGATAGAATTAGTATGAACATGATAGCTCAAGCAATCAAAGATGGTAATATAAATAAAAATACTCATATTATTGAACCTACAAGTGGAAATACGGGTGTAGCACTAGCTAGCCAATGTGCATCATTAGGGATAAAACTAACATTAACTATGCCAGAATCTATGAGTATTGAAAGACAAAAACTAATGAAAATATTTGGAGCAAATGTTGTACTAACACCTGCAAAAGAAGGTATGACAGGTTCTATTAATAAAGCAGTAGAAATTGAAAAAAACGAAGATAACGCTATCATATTACAACAATTTAAAAACCCAAGTAATCCAAAAGCACATGAAATGACAACTGCTTTTGAGATACTTGAAGATATGAATAATGATATAGATATTTTAGTAGTAGCAGTAGGAACAGGTGGAACTATAAGTGGTGTTGGAAAAGTACTAAAAGAAAAACTTCCAAATATAAAAATAGTTGCCGTTGAACCAAAAAGTAGTGCAGTTCTTAGTGGTAACAAAGCAGCACCTCATAAAATACAAGGTATAGGAGCAGGATTTGTACCTGATACTTTAAATACTACTATTTATGATGAGATCATACAAGTATCAAATGAAGATGCTATAGCTACAGCTAAAAACTTAGCACTTAAAGAGGGACTTTTAGTTGGGATAAGTTCAGGTTCAAATATATGGGCAAGTAAACACTTAGCTACTAAAGAAGAAAATAAAGATAAAAAAATTGTAACTTTTCTTTGTGATACAGGTGAAAGATATATAAGTACAGAACTATTTAATTAGTGTACTTATAATAGACTATTATATTATAAATATAAACGACATAATAGCATCTATACTTAAATCTTCTGGTTCAGCATTTAACATCTTTATAGAGCTTGACATATAAAGTAACATTTTTGAAGTGATAATCTCGAAGCTATTATTTGAAGGGTCTAGTAGAGATTCTTTATTTGATTTTATATTTTGTAATTGACTTAAAAAGATATTATCTAGTGTAGTACTTTGAAGCTTTTGTTCTAATTCTATTTGCCAATTATTTTGCCATGTTAAAAATAGATATTTATTTTTTATATCTTTATCAAATTTTATTTTCCATTGTATTACTTGTAAGTTTTTATATGCTTTTTGTAAATCTTTAATATCATAACTTAATGCTGTCATTTTATATTTTAAATCCATTTTATAAGCATGATAAAACATCTTATAAAGCCCTATTACTAAATAATCATTTCTATTTTCTATTTTTTCCTCTTTGTTAAAAGCATGATTTAAATAGTCCGTATAGTTTTTTGTAGTATTTGTATCATTTGTTAAGATATTTATAGTATTTTCATTTTTAGAGATATTTTTTTGTAATAAACCATCTAATTCTAAACTATAGTTTTTAGGATTTCTTTTATCTAGTTTGGTTTTATATAAAGAGAGTAAATTTACAATCTCTTTATAATTATTTCTAATTTGTTTAGCATTTTCTGATTGGACAGTGTTTCTAACTTTTTCTTGAATATTACTACATGAAGTAAAAAATAAAACTATAAATATTAATAAATACTTCATATAAACTAGTTAGCTTTCTATATTTTCTTCTTCTGATTTAACCCTTAACATAGTCATGTAAGGTAGTTTTCCTGGTAGCTTTATAGGATTTGTATTTCCACTATGAACAGACTCTAACTCTTTTTCAGACTGAGTTATGATCTTTTTAAATTTAACATAGTACTTACCATCATCTTTTTTATATATAGTTCCTATGTCATTATCAACTTCATTTATAGTACTATTTAGTGGAGCAAATATCTCTACCTCATCATCTGGATAAGTTTTATATTTACATAAAAAATATTCTTCATCTTCTAAAACTAAACCACTAACTTCATAACTACCTGCACTCAAAGCATAGTCATGGTTTTGTGTATCATTTTTTTCAAATGGTTTATGAACTAAATAAGCATCAGTAAATCCACGGTTTTTTGTTGTATTTAATTCATCTTGATATTTATTAGCTTCAAACTTATCACTAAAAGAATCTTCAAGTGCCATACGATAAGCATAAGCCGTAACAGCAGCATAATATGGTGACTTTGTTCGACCTTCTATTTTTATAGAATCAACAGCTCCACTATCAACTATCTCTTTTACATGACTAGCTAAGTTCATATCTTTTGCATTAAATATATATGTTCCTATTTCTGGTTGCTCTTCAAGACGAAAAAGTGTACCATGATCATCATTTCCAGCATAAAGTGTATACTCAAATCTACAATCATTTGCACAAGATCCTCTATTTGGAACTCTTCCCATTTGAACTGCACTTACTAAACATCTTCCACTATAAGCAAAACACATACTTCCATGTACAAAAATCTCTATTTCCAAATCTGGTAACTGTTTTTTTATCTCTTGTACATCTTTTAAACTTATCTCTCGTGCTGCTATTATTCTTCTAACACCCATATCATAATAAACTTTTGCATCAAGATAGTTCATAACATTTGCTTGAGTTGATAAATGTATAGGGATACCAGGAGCTAGTTCATTACAAAGTTGAACTACTCCTGGTGTTGCTACTATTAAAGCATCAGGCTCTAGACTTGCAATATTTGAAATATGTTTTTTTAATAATTCTATTTGAGAGTTAAAAGGGAAACCATTTATTGTTACATATACTTTTTTTCCAATACTATGAGCATAATCAATACCTTCTTTAAAAGTTTCCATAGTAAATTCTTTTCCACTTCTAATTCTTAAACTAAAGTGACTTACCCCACCATACACGGCATCTGCACCATAAGCAAAGGCAATTTTTAATTTTTCTAAATTACCTGCTGGACTTAATAATTCTATTTTTTTCATATTTTATCTTTTTTATTTTCTTTCATATTTTTTTCTGTTTTTGTTTTATTCTTTTCCATATCTCTTACACAACGAATTAGACCAAAATCAAACTCTTTTATGGGTTTTCTTGTTCTACCATTATTAAAATCTTGTGTATCAGAATAATCCCATATTTTGTTTTCACTACTTGATACAGATGATGACCAATAAAAACTATCTCCATATCCATTGTAAATATCGTCTTTATTATTTTCTTCTAAACTTTTTAGTTCTTTAAAAGAAGGTAATCGCCAATTTTTATACTCTCCTATTCTTAAAAACTTACAATAATCTTCAGCACCTTCCCAATCTATATTTGTCCTTGCAGCATGTTCTGTATCTTCCCACATCAAATCATCTATAGTTACAGTGTAAAGTCTAATATCTTTAGGTATTCTTTGTATCTCATAATCTATTTTATAAAAATTATTAGCATGTATATCTTTTGTTAAGATAATAAAATCATAACCATTAACAAACTTTAACTTCATATTTTTTTGTGCTTTAACATCTAAAACTCTATTATCTTGCGATAACTTTTTAACAAACTTACCATTCATATATAAGTCTGCTTCAATACCCACAAGAAATATTTTTGCATCAGCTTTTTGAAAATCAAAACTATATGTTGGTATTGTATTTCTAAGAACTTTAACCATCTTAGTTAAATCTTCTTTATAATAGTTTTTATCTACAACAGCAGTTATATTTATATCTTTATTTGGAGATACTTCATATAGTTCAATTGGAGTATTTCCAATAGATTTATTGTCTATAAAGATTTCTGTATCTTTTACATTAGATGTTAGGTTTATATAAGATACATTATTATCATTTGCAAAGTTTTTATTAAAGTCTATACTAAAAAGAGTACTATAAAATAAAAATAAAAAAACTATAAATTTCATAAAACCTAACCCCTTTTTTTAAATAAACCAAATTAGTAATATTGTACCAAAAATTATCCTATAAATACCAAATGCCACAAAAGTAAATCTTTGTAAAAATATTAAAAATAATTTTATAGTCAAATATGCAACGATAAATGCTGTTACAAAACCAACACCTAATACAACTAAATTAGAACCACTAAAATCATTATAATGCTTAAGTAAATCATATCCTGTTGTAGCACACATAACAGGAAATGCCAAAAGAAAACTAAACTCAGCACTTGCTTTTCTATTAAGTCCTACAAGCATAGCACCTATTATGGTACTTCCAGCTCTACTTGTACCAGGTATCAATGCAAAAATTTGAGCAATACCTATCCACAAAGCTTGTTTATAAGTGACTTTTTCCACATCATCACAAAAGTGTTCTTTCTCTTCATAAAATCGTTCAACTATTAAAAATACAATACCACCTATTATAAACATAATAGCAACTACTTTAATATCAAACATAGATTTTATAAAACCAGAAAACATATATCCAACTGCACCAATAGGTATAAATGCTAAAATTAACTTTTTCCAAAGCTCTATTTTTTTGATACTAAACTTATCTTTATAGGTTAAAAGGACAGCTAATATAGCAGCAAATTGAATAATAACTTCATAAGCTTTTGTAACTTTTGTTTGATCTATACCTAAAGCTTGACTTGCAACAATTAAATGCCCTGTTGAACTAATAGGTAAAAACTCTGTAAAACCTTCTATTATACCTAAAAGTATAGATTCAAAAATACCCAACTAAATACCTTTTTCTTTGATAAGTTTAAAAAATAATTTTAAAGACCGTCTTTCTTTATAGTCTATTTTATACGAAATTTTATCTAAATATTCAATTATTTGTTTATTTGATAAACCTGTTCTTTGAGAGTATTGTTTTAAAATATATTGAGGAATATAAACTTTTTGATTAATAAACTTTTTTGATAAGTTTTTTAAATACTTTTCATTTGAATTAAAACATAACCTAGCAAATACAAAAGGTAAATTATATTTTTCATTCCATTGTTTTGCTAAATCTACAAACTCTCTATCTTCACTATTGTGATAATGATATAAAGCTTTATCTCCAATGATTATTTTTCCCTGTACATCTAAAACCAAAGCCAGTGCATTTGAAGTATCTGATTGATAATCTTTTTGAAAGTCACCTTTTAAAGCAAGTACAGATAAAACTTCATCTTTAGCAACTATTCCTAAATCTAAACAATTACATTTTTCTGAAGCAATAGAAGAGATAAAAGCTGCATCTATTTTTCTTTTTTAAACTTTTTATTTATTTTTGATGGATAAGATTTTTTATACCCTATAATTTGTTTTACTTGAGATGATTTTATATTTTTTTTGATAAATACATAAAATGGCAATAAATTTATAAAATCTATTTTTGCAAAAATCATACTATATATTGTCCTTAATTTAAATAGGATATAATATCCAACTTATAATAATAAAAGTATTATACTGGAGAAGTAACCATGGTAACCATTGAATTTTTAGGACCAATAAAAAAAGAGCCACTTAGTTTAAACATAAGTAACTTAAATGAATTAAGTGATATTTTAAAAAATGACGAGTCATTATCACCTTGGCTTGATAAAAGTGCTGTTGCAGTTAACGATACACTAGTTAACAATAAAGATACTATTTTAAAAGATGGAGATAAAGTTTCATTACTTCCTCCTGTTTGTGGTGGATAATAGTGGAATTAGAACTTTTTGATGGTGCATTAAACGTAGAAAAGATAACTAACTCTTGGTATGATAAATATAAAGATTCAAACTATGGAGCTATTATAACTTTTGTAGGTGTTGTAAGAGATGAGCATAGTATTGATGGACTTAGTTTTGATATATATGAACCTATATTAAACTCTTGGTTTAACTCTTGGCAACAAAAAGCTTCTAAAAAAAATGCAGTAGTTCTTATGGCTCATAGTCGTGGTGATGTACTAAATCACCAAAGTTCTTATATTGCTGCTGTTTGTAGCCCTAAAAGAAGAGTTGCACTAGAGATGATAGATGAATTTGTTGAAGACTTTAAAAAAAGTGCCCCTATTTGGAAATATGACATAATTGATGGAAAAAGAGAATACGCACTTGATAGAAGTACTCCAATAAATGGAGCAGGAATGTTAAACTAAAAATGAGAATAGATATTCACAATCATACAACTTTATGTAACCACGCTGTTGGAAGTATGGAAGAATATATTCAAAAAGCCATTGATCTAAAAATTGATATTTATGGATTTAGTGAACATGCTCCTATGAAAAACTTTGAAGATGGTTATAGATTAACTATCAATAAAAAAGATTTTTATGAAAATAGTGTAAAACAATTACAAGAAAAATATCAAAAAGATATACAAATTTTATTGGGTTATGAAGTGGATTTTTTAGAAGGTGATTATATTTTAGATGATATAAAAGATTCTTCTGTTGATTATCTTATAGGTTCTATTCATTATTTAGGTGATTGGGGATTTGATAACCCTGAGTTTATCAGCCAATATAAAAATAAAGATATAGATAAAATTTGGGAAGATTACTTTTACGCTATAGAATCTATGGCAAAAAGTGGTTTATTTGATATAGTAGGACATTTAGATTTAATAAAAGTTTTTAAATATCTTCCAAATAAAGATATAAAATCTATAGCATACAATGCTCTAAAAGCTATAAAAAAATCAAATATGGTTTTAGAGATAAATAGTTCAGGATTTAGAAAACCTATAAAAGAACAGTATCCATCTAAAGACCTTTTACAGACTGCTTATGAATTAGATATACCAATTACTTTTAGTAGTGATGCTCATAGTGTTGAACATATTGGATTTAAATATGATGATGTAGTTTCATTAGCTAAAGAAGTTGGTTATAAAAAATGTATATATTTTAATAAAAGAGAAAAGATTTCAACTATCTTTTAAACTTACTCTTTGAAACTAAAAATGATACAATAATTTTATGAAAAAAATAAATTTAATATTTTTACTTATTTTTACTATATTATCTTTAGTGATATACAATATGCTTTCTTATGAAAAAAATCAAAGAATTATAGAACACCTAGATAATAAAACTAAAACCTATACTCAAAA
>LLEK01000009.1_pt1 | contig 52034 bp, 44 predicted proteins | sample 595821 | NCBI WGS metagenome assembly LLEK01 (sample SAMN02919311, study PRJNA255460) | bioreactor metagenome | biome: chemostat; feature: culture 2011_25.1; material: sediment; isolation source: day79 25degC chemostat 2011 inoculated with Wadden Sea sediment taken from... | place: Germany: Bremen ...
AGTGGTATTTAGTATTTGATTGATTCCTGTTATTCCAAAAGTATCATTTAGCTTTTTATCATATTTAAATGTTTCGTATTCATCATAATTAGAGTTTAAATCTCCAAGTATTATATAATCACTATCTTTAGGTAGTTTATCAATCTCTTTTTTTAACTTTGTTGCATAAACTATTCTAGAGCTTTCTTTTGCTCTTTTTGATCTCCAATGATTTACATAAACTATAAAAGTTTTGTTTTTTATAGAAAGTTTTGCTTTTAATATATCTCTTGAATGTTTATTTTTATTATCTACTATGATTATTTTTGTATCAATAATAGGGTATTTACTTATAAGTGCAACACCTACAGAAGTTGTTTTCTTTTTTAGAAACTTATTATATTTATATTGAGGAGTTTTTTTTAGAAGTTTATCTAATACAAGTTGTGATTCTATCTCTTGTAGGGCTAAAATATCAGCATCTAAATCATTTATAACTTTTGATATATTGTTTAATTTATTTTGTAAAGCTTTTTTATTCCAAGTTTTTGAATTGGGGATATATTCTTTATATTCAGTTCCATCATATTTTAAGTCAAAAAGATTTTCAACATTATATGATGCAACTTTAAATTCTTTTGAGTAAAGAAAAGTTGAAAGTATAAATACAAGATATATAAATACTTTCATTGGTTTATATTAGTTTAAATTGTTTTTAACGTACTCTAGTGCAGCTTCTTTTGCTTCATTTATCTTAGAGGCATCTTTTCCACCAGCTTGTGCAAAGTCAGGTCTTCCACCACCTCCGCCACCAACAATTGGAGCAATAGCTTTTATCCAATCACCAGCTTTAATAGAAGCATCTTTAACACCTGCAACTAACATAACTTTATCACCTTTTGCTTGTAAAAGAAGAGTTGCAACTTTATCGTTACCATTTTTCATATCATCAACAAGTTTTTTTATATCACCATTTTCAATTATTTCAACTACAACTTTTACACCATTTATATTTTCTTCATTTAGTGGTGTTGCAACACTTTCATGGGCTTCTTTTAGTTCAAGTTTTAGTTGTTTGATTTGCTCTTTTAGTTTATTTATTCCACCAATTATATCTTGGTTTTTAACTTCAGTTTCTATTTGTGTGATTTGTTCTAAAGCTTTTTTTGCATAATTAATAGCAGATAATCCACATACAGCTTCTATTCTTCTAACTCCTGCACTTACACCACTTTCTTTAGTAATATAAAAGCTTCCTATATTTCCTGTGTTTTTAACATGTGTTCCACCACAAAACTCAACAGAAACATCTTCAAATTCAACAACTCTAACACTATTACCATATTTTTCACCAAACATAGCAATAGCACCTTTTTTCTTAGCTTCTTCTATAGGCAACTCTTCTACAGTACCTTTTACTCCTTGAGCTATCATTGAGTTAACTAAATCTTGAACTTCATCAAGTTGCTCTTTACTCATAGCTTTTGCGTAAGTAAAATCAAACCTAAGTCTTTTATCATCATTTAAAGACCCAGCTTGAGATACAGTTTCACCTAAAACCATTCGAAGGGCACTTTGAAGTAGATGTGTAGCACTATGATGTTTTGCAACTTCATCTCTATTTACAACAACTGCTTCAACCTCTTCCGATACAGTTAAAGTAGAACTTGCAACTTTAACTTTAGACATATTCATACCATGGAACTTTTTAGTCTCTTCAATAATAGCTATATGTTCACCATCTTCTAAAGCACCAATATCACCCTCTTGTCCACCACTTGTAGCATAAAATGGTGTACGGTCAAGCATCATCCAACCAGTTTGATTTTCATTTAGTGTATTTATTTGATTGAAGTTTTCATCAAGAAGTGCAACAATTTTACTCTTACTTCTAATATTATCATAACCAATAAATTCGTTTATACCAACTTCATTTAATAACTTTTTAAAGTCTCCATCATTTGCTTCATCTCCACTACCTTTCCAAGCAGCTTTAGCTTTAGCTTTTTGTTTATCCATACACTCTTCAAATGTATCAATATCAACTTTAAGATCTTTATCTTTAAGCATATCTTGAGTTAAATCTAAAGGGAAACCATGTGTATCATAAAGTGTAAAGGCAACTTCTCCACTAAAAGTATCTTTAGTATTTTTTAATTCTGCATTAAAAAGTTCCATACCACTTGTTATGGTTTTAAAAAATCTATTCTCTTCAAGATTTATTTGTTCTTTTATAAAGTCTCTTTGTTCTTCTAAATCTGTATAAAAAGGACCCATCATATCTATAAGTAAATCAACAATTTGTTCCATAAATGCTTCTCTAAAGCCTAAAAGGTATCCATGTCTTACAGCACGTCTTAAGATTCTTCTTAGAACATAACCACGTCCTACTTTATCAAATAATATACCTTGACTTAACATAAATGCTACAGTTCTTACATGATCTGCAATAACTCTAAAACTACCTATATTTTTATCATCTATTTTTGTTACCCCAATCTCTTGAATTTTTTGAACAAGAGGTTTAAATGCAGAAGAGTCAAAGTTGTTTAATACACCCTCTTTAATTGCAATAACTCTTTCCAGTCCCATACCTGTATCAATTGATGGTTTTGGAAGAGGATTTCGTGTTCCATCAGCACTTCTTTCGTATTGCATGAATACTAGGTTCCAAATCTCTAAGAATCTATCACCTTCTCCACCCATTTTATCCTCAGGGCCATTGAAGTTTTCCTCACCTTGGTCATAGAAAATCTCACTACATGGACCACATGCACCAGTATCTCCCATAGACCAGAAGTTATCTTTGTCTCCAAATCTCATGATTCTATCTTCTGAGATATGCTTTTTCCACAACTCATGAGCTTCATTATCACTATCATGAATTGTTACCCATAATTTATCAACTGGTAGTTCTAAATTTTTTGTTATAAATTCCCAAGCATAAGCTATAGCATCTTCTTTAAAGTAATCACCAAAAGAAAAATTTCCAAGCATCTCAAATAGTGTATGATGACGAGCAGTGTAACCTACATTTTCTAAGTCATTATGTTTACCACCAGCTCTTACACAAAGTTGACAACTAGTTGCTCTAGGAATTTGTGGAGCAGGGATTGCTCCAGTGAATATATCCTTAAATTGAACCATCCCTGCATTTGTAAATAGTAATGTAGCATCATCAGGTACAAGAGGTGCACTTTTTATTACATTGTGACCCTTTGAAGCAAAAAAATCTAAAAACTCTTTTCTTATATCCATTATAGTATCCGTATTTTTAATTAAAGTAGGACATTTTATCCAAAATTTGCTGAATAAGTTTATTTAATAATAGAACAAACACTTGTTGTATAAGTGATAAAATGGGGTATCATAATAACAAAATAATATTATAAACTTTAAAATATGAAAGTATTAGATTTGTTATAAAAGCTCCTTTATAATATAATTAAGGCAACTTTTAAATTTAATACTTACGTAAGGATAAGCTGAGTATAATTTAAAGCAAAAATAATAAAGGATATAATATGGGTAAATATACTGACCTAACAAACGATAACTTTGAAGCGACTACAAGCGAAGGTGTTGCATTAGTAGATTTCTGGGCTCCATGGTGTGGACCTTGTAGAATGATCTCTCCAGTTATCGAAGAATTAGCTGAGGAATTTGAAGGAAAAGCAGCTATCTGTAAAGTAAACACAGACGAGCAACAAGAGTTAAGTACAAAGTTTGGTGTTAGATCTATCCCTACAATCGTTTTCATGAAAGATGGTGAAGTGGTTGATACTATGGTTGGAGCAGCTTCTAAACAAGCTTTTACAGATAAATTAAATAGTTTACTATAATAATATATTAATTTTTCTAGAATAAAAAGGGACTTTAGGCTTAGCTCTAAAGTCCCTTTTTTTAATCTTATAAAAGGCTAATTATGTTTACAATGGGCGCTAACTTAGATGAAGAGAGTTGGAATACTTCAAAAAATAAAACCAAAAAAGAAGACCAACTACAGATAATACCAAAAAATCAACATCAACTTGTATTTACTTTTGAAAAAAGAAAAGGTAAACCTGTAACTTTAGTTGGTAAATTTGCAATATCAAATGATGATAAAAAAAATATCTTAAAATTATTGAAAAAAAAGCTTGGATGTGGTGGAACTATTAGTAATGAATGGATCGAAATTCAAGGTGATAAAAAAGATAAAATAATAGAAGTATTACAATTAGATGGCTGGAAATTTAGAAAAAAATAAAAGGTTGTAGTTATGCAAAAAGTATTTGATGAAGTTAATAGTTTAGATAAAAAGTGTTATGAGCAATTTGCTCTAAGCGAAGATATTCTTATGGAACATGCAGCTACTTCTATACTTAATTTTATTGAAAATAATTTTGAAACAAAAAGTAAGATACTTATAGCTTGTGGGGTTGGTAATAATGGTGCTGATGGTATTACTTTAGCAAGACTTTTATACAAAAAATATGAAGTGATACTTTATATACCTTTTGGAATAAAATCGCCTATAGGAAAAGTACAATTAAAAAGAGTAGAGCTTTTAGGTCTTTGTATAACTGAACAATTAGATCAAAATATAAACAACTATGATGTAGTTGTTGATTGTTTATTTGGAAGTGGATTAAATAGAGAGTTAGATTTAGATTCTAAAAATATTATAGATAAACTAAATGATATAACTGCATATAAAATAGCTTGTGATATACCAAGTGGAATTAATAAAAATGGTAACATAGATAGTTCAGTATTTAAAGCTAATACAACTATAACTATGGGAGCATTAAAAAAATCACTTTTTACAGATGAAGTAAAAGATTTTATAGGTGATATAAATGTAGCAAATTTAGGAGTTCAAAGAGAGCTATATGAAGAACAAACTGATACTTTTATTCTTGATATAGAAGATATAAAACCACCATTTAGAAAAAGTAATAATACAAATAAAGGTACTTTTGGACATTTAAGTGTAATCATTGGAACAAAAGCTGGTGCAGGTATGTTATGTGCCAAAGCTGGTTTTGCACTTGGAGTTGGGTTAGTTAGTGTTATTGAACATCAACAATTAGATTCACCCAGTTATATAATGCAAAGTCATAATCTACCAGAAAATACAACAGCTATTGCTATTGGTATGGGACTTGGTAATTATGAAGAAAATGAAGTTTTAGAAATATTACAAAAAGACATACCAAAAATCATAGATGCTGATTTATTTTATGAAAAAGAAATATTAGAAGTATTAGATAAAAATAATACAGTTTTAACACCACATCCAAAAGAGTTTTGCTCATTATTAAAAATAACTAATATAGCTAATATAGAGATAAAAGAACTTCAAAAAAATAGGTTTAAATATGTTAATGAGTTTTGTAAAAAGTATCCAAATATAGTATTGCTTTTAAAAGGTGCAAATGTACTAATAGGACAAGACAATAAAATATTTATCAATCCACATGGTACAAATAAACTAAGCTTTGGTGGAAGTGGTGATGTATTAGGTGGATTTATAGGTTCTCTTTTAGCTCAAGGTTATAATAGTTTAGATGCTGCAATACAAGGGAGTCTTATTCATACTAAGTGTGCTATAAACTATAAGAAAAATGATTACTCTATGACACCAGAAGATTTAATAGAAGAGGTTAAAACAATATAATGAAACCAATAATTATTCAAACAACATGCAATTTCAAAAAAGAAGCTAAAGAAATAGCCAAAATTTTAATAGAAGAAAAGTTAGCTGCTTGTGTACAAATATCTAAAGTTAATTCTATTTATACTTGGGAAGATCAACTTTGTGAAGATAAGGAATATCTCTTAAGTATAAAAACTAAAAAAGAAAACTATAAAAGGATTCAAAGGAAAATTAAAGAAAATCATAGCTATGATTTGCCAGAAATTATAAGCTTTGATATCACTAAAATAAGTAGTGAATATAAAAACTTTATAGATGAAAATTGTTAATAAAAACTTAACTGCTTAGCTTTTAGTTTATAGCTAAAAATTATATGCGAAGCATAATTTGAGAGGAAAATAAAATATGAATGATAATATCCTAAAAATAGGTAAATATGAATTTAATAGTAGATTAATTGTTGGAAGTGGTAAATACAAAGATTTCCAAACAACAAAAGACGCAACACTTGTAAGTGGTAGTGAACTAATCACTGTTGCAATAAGAAGAGTAAATATAACTAATCCAAATGAGGAAAATCTTTTAGATTATTTCAAAGATACAAATATAAAACTTCTTCCAAACAGTGCAGGATGTTTTACTGCAGAAGAAGCTATTACAACTTTTAGACTTATGAGAGAAGCTACAGGTATAGATATTATAAAACTTGAGGTTATAGGTGATGCTCAAAAAACTTTATATCCAGATGTTATTGAAACAATTGAAGCTTGTAAAGTTTTAAAAAAAGAGGGTTTTACAATTATGGCATACACAAGTGATGATCCAATCATGGCAAAAAGACTTGAAGATGCAGGTGCTGATGCAATAATGCCTCTTGCTGCTCCTATTGGAAGTGGATTAGGTATTCAAAATCCATATAACATAGCATTTATTAAAGATGCTGTAAATGTACCTGTAATCGTTGATGCAGGACTAGGGTGTGCAAGTGATGCATCAAAAGCTATGGAACTTGGAGCTGAGGGAATATTAGCAAATACAGCTATTGCAGAAGCTACTAACCCTATGGCTATGGCTGAAGCTTTTAAATACGCTACTATAGCAGGAAGACTTAGCTATAAAGCAGGTAGAATTCCTAAAAAACCATATGCTACAGCATCATCTCCAATAGATGGTCTAATACAGTTTTAATACCCTTTCAAAGAAATTTTAATATTTCTTTGAAATACTCTTGACTTTTTCATTTGATTTATATATAATTCCAGTCCTTTTTAAGAGAATATCTTAAAGAAGAGTTCGGAGTGTAGCGCAGCCTGGTTAGCGCACCTGGTTTGGGACCAGGGGGCCGGAGGTTCGAATCCTCTCACTCCGACCATGTTTTTTTAATTTGATAAATAATAATTCTGACGGTAGGTATAGCTCAGTCGGTTAGAGCGTCTGGTTGTGGTTCAGAAGGTCGCCGGTTCGATTCCGGTTACTTACCCCATTTATTATTTATTACAAATGCTTCCATAGCTCAGCTGGATAGAGCAACGCCCTTCTAAGGCGTAGGTCGTACGTTCGAATCGTACTGGGAGTACCACTTTTTTAATGTTGCGGATGTGGTGAAATTGGTATACACGCCAGACTTAGGATCTGGTGCCTCACGGCGTGGAGGTTCAAGTCCTCTCATCCGCACCATCTTTTTAAATAATAAAATTATTTTTCAATTGATCTAACGATTCGTTTTAATTTACTTTTCTTTACATATCGCGGAATAGAGCAGTTTGGTAGCTCGTCGGGCTCATAACCCGAAGGTCACTGGTTCAAATCCAGTTTCCGCAACCAATTCATAAAACTAGAATAATAATATTTTAACTCCAATTAAAATTAAAATAACACCGCCAAAAATTTCTGCTTTACTTTCGTACTTTTCTCCACCTTTACTTCCTATATAAACACCTAAAATACTAAATATAAAAGTAATAATTCCAATTAAAATAACACTTATAAATGGATTTAGGTTAAATAGATGTAATGTAAATCCAGCAGCCATAGCATCGATACTTGTAGCAATAGCAAGGGTTAATAAAATTTTATTTGATATCATAGATATTTCATTTTCTACGTTTTCACCAAAAGCTTCATATATCATCTTAGAACCAATAAGTAATAAAAGAGTAAAAGCAATAAGAGAATCAAATCCTCCAATATATTCTTTTAATCCAACTCCACCAAGATATCCAATAAGTGGCATAAGTGCTTGAAAGATTCCAAAAAATAATCCTGCTTTAATGGCTAAGCTTAAAATATTGTGTTTATTTTTTACTCCAAGTCCAATAGAAACTGCAAAAGCATCCATACTAAGAGCTATAGCTAAAATAAATACTTCAATCATCTATGCGATTATCTCCTTTTGTTTATAAATAAATGATGTAAAGGCTAATATAGCAAAACTAAATGCTATAAATATAAATGGTAAAGTAGGGTGTATTCCATATATTAAAGTACTTAAAAGAGGTCCAATTACCATACCAAAACCTTGAGCAGCAGCTACAGTTCCTGAAGCTACTCCTTGCTCTTTTTTACTTACAAGATTAAGTGCTAGGGTTTGAAAAGCTGGAAATATCATTCCCATTCCAAAAGTAGCTATACAAAATCCAATAATAAGTATAAGTTTACTTGACATCATAAAAACGATAATATAACCAAAAGTAGCTATAATTGAGCCAAATTTTAATAAAAAATATGGATTGGTTTTTGTTTTAGCAACAATAATTTGAGATATAATAAAAACAACTCCAATACAAGATAATACAAAGCCTGTCTCTTTTGCACCTTGAATTAAATCAAAATTTAACATATCTATAATATAAAATCCTAAACAAACCTGAGAGGTAACAATGGCAAACATTGTAATAAATGCTGAAAACATTGGTAAATGTAATCTTTCATCAAATATTTTAGGTGCGGGGATATCTTCACTTAAGTTAGGTTTTTCATTAGGTAACATAAAGTATAACATCAAAGCTGCAATAAAAGGTAAAAAAGCAAAAATATAAAGAGGTGTTTCTAATCCATATACAGCTAAAAATCCACCAATAACTGGACCTATAATCATACCTATACCATTTGATACTGATAGTTTTGCAATATATGATGTTCGTTCAGTATTATTAACATGGTCACCAATTAAAGCATTTGATACAGGGGTAATAGCTGAATAAAAAGCTCCTATTGCTCCTCTTGTAAGAAGTAAAAAGAATAAAGATATTAAAATATTTGGAGCTGAAACAATAGCAAAGTCAACAAATACTGCAAGTATTAAATATGATATTGCAATACCTACAACACCTATTAGAAGAATAGGTTTTCGTCCTATTTTATCACTTTTTTTACCCCAATATCTAGATAAAAGTACCCACAAGATACCACCTAAGGCTACTGTTAATCCAGCATGCCACTCTTGCAGATTTAATTCTCTTATTAAGGGTGCAATAATAGACAGAAATGCCATCATTGCTGATACACATAGTATATTTACTATCATTAGTATTTTTAATTCTTTCATTGTTCCTCTTTTAATTCTATTTTAAATGATGCATAAACTGCTAAAAGTCCTATAGTTGTACCTATTAATATTATGTTGGAATATCCAAGTATTCCTGCTAATGATACAGATAATCCAGCAAAGAAAATTCCAGAAAACATATAAAGACTATGTTGAATAGCAAATTGAGAAGCTGGTGTTTTTTTAGAAGATTCATCCATCATCAATGTTGTCATCACAACAGAAGAGGGGCTATAAAAAGAAAATACAAAACCAACTACGAATATTACTATAAAAGTATTATCGTAACCATATGCCAAAAATAGTAGTAAAAGTACACCAAAAATTTGTCCAATGGCAGCTATGATAAGTATGTTTTTTTTACCATATTTATTAATCAACCAAGATGTGGCAAAAGATGCCATTACCCCTATACCATATCCTACTATATGTACTATAAAACCTATTTTGTCAAGTTCCCATTTTAAATCAACAAGCATAGGTGTAATTAAACCAAATGCTGAACTTATAGTTACTGGATAGATTATTAAAAATAAAAGCCATTTTTTACGTCTTTTATTTTTCCAAAAATTTATATATTGTTTAAAGTCTATTTTTGTTTCGTCATTATTTCTTTCTTTTGTAGGCTCTTTGTAAAATAATATTTGTATCAAAGCAATAGCAGTAATAGCACTAAGGATAATCATAGTATATGACCAACCTAGATGAGTATAAAGTACAAGACCTATGCCTCCACCTAAAATCATACCTATCATACCACCAGATGATTTTAAAGCATTTGCAATAGGTCTATGCTTTAAAGATACGGTTTTAAATACTAAAGCATCTAAAGCGATATCTTGAGAAGCTGAAAAAAAAGCAAATAATACACTTAAAGTGATTACTATAGATAAATTATCAAGAAGGTTAAATAGTGATGTTAATATGAGTACTATTACCATGAAACTTTGAAATATAATAATCCAACCTCTATAGTGTCCCAATTTTTTAAAAGAGATACTATCTATAAATGGTGCCCATAAAAATCTAAATACCCAAAAAAGCCCAAGCATATATACAAGTCCTAAGTTTTCTAAAGAAACTCCATTTTGTCTAAGTATTCCAATAAAAGCCTCAGTAAAAAAAGCAAGCCCTAAAAACTGTGTAATATATAAACTAAATAGTAGGGCTATATGTTGCTTTGTGAGGTTTTTACTCATGGGCTAAATTCCATTGTTTTATTCTTTGTTGTGCTTGATACATAGAATAATATTTTCCTTGATTATTTATAAGTTCTTCATGCTTACCATTTTCAAGTATTTTTCCATCTTCTACTACTAGTATATTATTAGCATGGGCTATTGTTGAGAGTCTATGAGCTATTACTATTACTGTTTTTTCTTGGATTAGTTCATCTAAAGCTTTTTGAACAGCAACTTCACTTTGAGTATCCAGTGCAGAGGTTGGTTCATCTAGTATAACAATAGGAGCGTCTTTTAATATAGCTCTTGCTATTGATATTCTTTGTCTCTCCCCTCCACTTAAAGCTCCTCCAATTTCACCAACTTTTGTTTCATAATCATTTGGTAGCCTTGTAACAAATTCATGACAATGTGCTTTTTTAGCAGCAACCATAACCTCTTCATCACTTGCTTTTGGATTGCCCATTCTAATATTATTTAAAATAGTATCATCAAATAAATATACATCTTGAAATACTACAGATATAAAGCCCATAAGTTCTTCTTGGCTCATATTTTTTATATTGATTCCACCTATTTTAATCTCCCCAGCACTTGGATCATCATATCTCATAATAAGTTTTGTAATAGTTGTTTTACCTGAACCTGAGTTTCCTACTATTGCTGTAAGAGATTTATCTTTTATATTTAAGCAAAGATTATTAAGTACTTTATTTTCATGATTTAAATAATTAAAATCTACATTTTTAAAAGAGATATCAAAATTATTTGGTATAGCTTTTGGTTCATTTACTTTTAGGTTTTTTTCATTTAATATTCCTTGAATATTTCTAAAACCTATTTCCATAATATCTAATACAGCTGTAATAGCTAAAAAGTTTGCTAATGGTTCAGATAATCTTCCAATAATAATAAGTAATGAAACAAGTGCCGCTATAGTAAAACTTCCATTTGCTATCCAAAAAGTACCCAATGTTAGAACCATTAAAAATACAAATTCTATTAAAGTGTTCATAACTCCAAGTGGTACAGTAGCAGATATAACACCTCTTTTTTGAACTTCTCTTACTTTTGCTATTGATTCTTGAAGTTGTGAAGCATTTACTCCTACTTGATTAATTGAGCGAAGAACAGGAAGTCCTTGAAGATATTCAACTGTATCAGCTTCAAGTGTCGCGTGAGCTACTGCATTTTGTATTTTCTCTTTTTTTGTTAATTTTCTGCTGTATTTATAAATAGGGATACTTAAAGGAAAAGCTATAAGTATAGCTATTGCCATATTTATATTTATAAAAAAAAGTTGCAATTATTATAACTATGGGTACTATTGTAGCTTCTAGTGCCATACCAGAAACAACTCCCATATGAAGTACTGAGTCATCTACATTTTGTGCTAATATTGAGTTTAATTCACCTGTTCTATATTTATTTAATCTTTGTAGAGGCATAGTTTTTATTTTATTTCCAAGTTTAACTCTAATATCATGAGTTACATCTGTTAGATCACTTGAATAATTAAAATCTAAGGCATACCATTTAAAAGATACTGAAATTAAAGCTAAGATTACTATTATGAAAAACCAAAAAAGTGCATCATTTAATATAAAGTTATCGTTAAAAATAGCACTTAGTAAAGGGTAAAAAAAGGCAAAAGCTAAACCTTGTGTTATATAAGAAGCTATATATGCTAGGTAACTTTTTTTTAGCTTTAAAGCTTTTTTATTTGCAACTTTTATGGTTATCTTATAAGATTCTAAAAGTGATGATACTTTTTGATTCATAGGCTTTCCTTTTTTGTTTCAAGATTCCACTCTTGTGCTTTTTCATAGTTTTTCCAAAGTTCAAAATATATATTTTTATTTTCTAATAATTCTTGATGTTTCCCAATCTCTGATACTTTACCTTCATCGATTACAACTATTTGATCTACATCTTTAATAGTTGAAAGACGATGAGCAATAACAATAACTGTTTTATGTTCCATTAGATTTGCTAGTGCTTTAATAATTTCTTCTTCATTTTGGGGATCGGCAAAAGCTGTAGCTTCATCAAGTACTATGATTGGATTATCCCTTAAAATTGCCCTTGCAATTGTAATACGCTGTTTTTGTCCACCTGAGAGGTTTGCACCTCTATCTCCTGCTTTTGTATAGTAACCATTTGGAAGACTTTCTATAAAATCATGTATTTGTGCTGCACGTGCTGCATCCATAACTTCTTCGTTGGTTGCATTTTCATTTGCCATTTTGATATTATTTAAAATAGTATCAGCAAAAAGAAAAGTATCTTGAAATACAAAAGAAACTGTATCCATCAATCTTTGAGAACTCATATCTTTTATATTTACATTTCCTATTTTTATACTTCCACTAGTAACATCCCAAAATCTAGGAATTAGTTTTGCTACTGTACTTTTACCTGCTCCACTAGGGCCTACAAGAGCTGTAACACTTTTTGCAGGAACGTTAAAACTTATATTTTCTAAAGCTTTTTTAGTAGTGCCATCATAAGAAAAGGAGATGTTTTCAAAACTAATTGAAGTGTTATTTGGAATTTTTTCATTTTTTGGTTGGCTTAAAGCTTCTATATCTAGTACCTCTTGTATTCTAATAGCTGAAGCTTGTGATTTTTTTATAAAATTACTTAACCACATAACAGGCATAAAAGCATCTGCCATACCTGTACTTAAAAAAAGTGCTGAAATAAATGACGAAAGTTGTAATGTTCCTGCATTCAATAAGAATATACCAGTAATAAGTACAGCTAAGAGTGTTGGAAGAGGGCTTAATATTAATGTTCCAAGTTTTGCTGAAAATGCAGTTCTTCCCATCCAATCATTTAGATTATCTCTATATGTATAAAGTGAGTCATTATATTTTTTAAAAGATTGGCTTCCATCATCAAAAGTTCTAACTACTGGCATAGCTTGTGCAAATTCTATTACAGCTTTATTTATCTCTGATTGGCTTTTTTCATATTTTTCTCTATAGTATGATGCATCTTTCATAGTTATAGCCATAACAATAGCTCCAATAATAAGTACAGCTAAACTAGCAAGAGCAAGTCTATAATCAACCCATAAAAGAATAAGAAGTGTAACTATTGGTGCAACTATACTTTTTGCTATCATTGGAACACTATCTGCTACAAAAGCATGAAGTCCACGAACATCATCTTGAATCACTTTTTTTAAACTACCTGAACCACTTGATATGATATATCCTAGTGGTACTTTTGATAAATGAAGTGAAAGTTCAGTTCTTAATATTTGTTCTAATCTAAAAGCTCCTAAATGAGATACTATAAATGAGCTTAGTCTTGTAATAAAAGCTATTATTACGATAATTGCAAGAAGTAAAATGGTATTTAATAAATCCATTTTTATACCAAAAATATTAATAGGAGTATTTTCTAAAATATTTGATAATGTAAAAGATAAAAGTGTTAAACTTATAATTAAACTTACAGCTGCTAATGCAGAAAGAAACATTGCGAATCTTATTTCAAAATTTACAGGTGTTAGTATGGACCATAGTCCTTTTTTTTTTGATTTTTGTTTATCCATTTATTTTCCTAAGAGGTTTTTAATGAGATATTATATATATTTTGATAAAGAGTATCAATATCTATCTTACTATGTAAGGATTATTTTTTCTTTATAAAGGATTAAAATAGTCTTTTTTGTATAATATAAGTAAATTAAAAGTTGTTCATCTATAGTATACCCCCTATGGTATATAAGGAGTTAAAAATGGAAATATTATTTAAAATATTTGAAAATATAATTATACTATCAGATGCAATGAGTTTTTATATTTTATTGGGTCTATTAATTGCTGGTGTTTTAAAACAACTAATTCCTGATGATTTTATAAGTTCACATTTAGGAAAAAATAAAATTAGTTCAGTTATAAAAGCTACAATATTTGGTATACCTATGCCAGTATGTTCTTGTAGTGTTATTCCCCTTGCAAAATCTTTACAAAAAGAGGGAGCAAGTAAAGGAGCTGTGCAGAGTTTTTTGATAGCTACTCCTATTACAGGGGCTGATTCTATTATGGCTACATATAGTTTTTTTGGATGGATTTTTACTATTTATAGAGTTATTACTTCTATATTTATTGCTATTGTGACAGGTATTTTACAAAATTATGTAGATAAGAAAGATGAAAAAAAAGATAAAGCGATGAGCTTTAGCGTAGATAAACCAGTTGAAGAAAATAATCAACCCATTATTGAAAGTAATTGTTCTACTTCTTGTTGTAGTAGTATAAAAACAAAAGCTAAGTTTAGTGTAAAAGAGGTTTTTAATTATGCTTATAATGTACTATTTAAAGATATTTATATAGGACTTTTTGCAGGACTTATTATTGGAGCTGTTTTTACCACCGTTTTACCAAAAGAGATTTTAGAACCAATCTTTAAATATGAGTTTTTTACATATATTGCAGTATTGATTATAAGTTTACCTTTATATGTTTGTGCGACAGCATCACTACCAATAGCAGCAGCATTTTTATTAAGTGGTATGAGTAGTGGAGGTGTTTTTGTATTTTTAAGTGCAGGACCTGCAACTAATTCTATTACAATGGGAGTGGTGGCTTCTATGTTTGGTAGAAAATCACTTTTTATATATTTAGGGGTTATATCAATTTTAAGTATATTTTTTGGATATATATTTGACAGTTTCTTTTCTAATTTAGAAGTGTTTGATTTACATTCTCATGCTGATGAATTTAGTTTAATAGATACAGGAAGTACAATATTGATGTTTTTATTGATGTTTTATACTTTTGTTATATCAAGAATAAAAAGAAATTCTCAAGAGTGTTGTGCTAGCTAATATTATGAAATATAGAAAGTATTATATTTAATACTTTCTATTTTATTTAGAACTTATATCTAAGACCTATACCATATGTTCTTGGGTCATTAAAAGTAGCAATACCATAAGAACCATTATTTTTATAACTTGTTATATATTCTTCATTTGTAAGATTATTTATATATGTGTATACATCAAAGTCTGAAAACTTATAACCTAATTTTATATCTGTTACAGTATGACTTCCTTGTTTTTCAAATTTTTGATTTCCTGAGTTAAAAAATGATGTAGAACCTTCATTTTTACCACTAACTCTTCCATAAATACCTGTAGGATGATGATATGCAACTGTTAAACTTGCTGTATGAGATGGTGTATTTTCGATTTTTTCTCCATCATATTTTTTATTTCCTGCATCATAGTCATCATATTTTGCTTCAATAAAGCCAATAGCTCCACTTATCTCTAACTGATCAGTAGGAAAGTAATTAAAATCAAACTCTATACCTTGAGAGTGAGCTTTTTTTGCGTTGTCTGTTAAAAACATACCACCACTTTGTCTATAAATATGAATATCTTTTATATCCATTCTAAAAATTGATGCACTAAATGATAAATTATCGATAACTCCTTTTATTCCTGTTTCATAGTTGATTGATGTTTGTGGTTCAAAACTATTATCGTCTGCTGTTCCTGACATAGCAAAATAGTTATATCCTCCAGGCATATAACCTTTAGATATAGATATAAATGGTGTTAAATTTTCATTTAGTTTATAAGCAAGTGCTGCTTTTGGTATAAAAGTATTCCAAGACTTTTCATCCTTTAACGTAAAAGAAGGTGCTCCAGTTGTTCCTATAGGAAGCATATACATTTTCATATCTATATCTTTTGTAATCTTTTGAAGTCGTCCTCCTAAAGTTAGTTCTAAATTTGAATTTATAGAAAATGTTGTTTGTCCAAAGATAGCTTTAGTATCACTATCGCTTTTAGATACTGCATTCATCTCTAGTCCACCTGTTGTTTGTACACCATATGGTCCTTGTTCTCTTGCTCCGTCATCAAGATAAAGTCCTGTTACCCATTTCATATTATCAGTAGTATTTGACAATCTTATCTCTTGGGTCCACTCTTCATTTTCTGTATAGTTAAATTGTTTAAAACCATTAGATGCTGAGGCATTTCCATAGTCAAGATCAAAATCAGAATCTAAATCTAGTTTTTTATGAGTAGTTACTGAAGTTAAATTCATCTTGTCAAAATTGTAGTTTATATTTAAACTTTGTGAATCTATTAATGTATTTTCAAAAGTAGGAACATCAAAGTTTACATTCTCGGCTCCTGTTCTATTAAATTGGCTTAGATCACTTGAAGCTGGTAAAGTATGGTTTTTACCCCAATCTTTTTCCACATCATATCTTGAAAGAGTTAGTTTTGTAGATAATCTATCTGTTGGTTTATATAAAACAAATGTGCTAAATTTGTTATCTGTGATTTTATTTGCTTTATCATCATTTTTTAGATTATTTGTAATCCAACCATCATCACTTTTTAATTGTGCATTAAAACCATAGTAAAGTTTATTGTCTTTTATTGGTCCAGTTATATTAAATGTTCCAAGCATATGATTATATTTTCCATATTCTATTCCTATATCTCCTGAATGAGTATCTGTAGGTTCTTTTGTGATGATGTTTATAACTCCACCTATGGCATCTTTTCCATAAAGTGTACCTTGTGGTCCTCTTAAGACTTCTACTCTTTGAACATTTGCCATAGATATATCATATCCCATTCTATCTGTTATGGGTACACCATCGATATATATTACTATTGGATTATTGTTTGTAAATGCTGAACTATTTAAACCTCTAAAATTTACCTGCATACCATGATCTGGTATGCTAGTCATATTTGGTATCTCTTTAATAATACCTATAATATCTGTAATACCTTTTTCTTCTATAATTGCTTTATCAATTACTGTAATACTTTGAGGTACATCTTGAATATTTTCTTCTACTTTATTTGCTGTAACAGTTACAGTATCAAGTTTTTTATTAGAATCTTCGGCATAAAGTATATTTATTGTTATAAATGATGCTACAGATAGTTTCATTAAACTTCTTATTTTCATATTTTCCCTTTTTTAATAGAAATTAAAGGTGAATTATAGTTTAATTGAAACTAATTATCAATATTGTTATTGTAGGAATAAGGATTTTTTTTGTCGTTAGGGGGTAATTATTATGTCTAAATATATATCATCAAATGAATTTTTAGATAAATTTCAAAATGTCTTTTTACCGAGTAATTCAAGAAATAGTGGATCTATTGAAGCTTGGCAAGATTATGGGGATATTAAATTAAACTATTTTAGTACAGGGCTTGGGATAACTTACTCTTCATTTAAAGCAAATTTTTATGATGATGTTATTTTAGAAGGTTTAAATCACTGCGATTATTCTTTTCTTTGTTTTAATGTAGGAAATCCTTTATATATGGAGGATAGTATTAACAATAAAGAGTTTAAATTTGATTCGGATGTTTGTCTAAATGGAGAGCAATTAAAAGAGCATAAATCAAATGGAAAGTATTTTAAAAATAATCAATACCTTTCTCATCATATTACTTTTAATCAAGATATGTTTAAAAATCTTTTTGTAGAAGAAATAAAAAGCAATAGTCGTGTTTTTAGTAGTGATAACTTTTGTTTAAATTTTAATAATTACATAACAAATAAACAAAAAATACTACTAAATGAACTTTCAATTACACCTTTAATAGAAGATAAACTAAAAGAGATATATATAGAATCAAAAGTTTTAGAGTTAGTCTATACAAGTGTAAATGAGTTTAAAAATAAAATAGACCCTAATGATATTAATCTAAGTTCTCAAGATATAAATTCATTAAAAAAAGCAAAAGTGATTTTAATAGAAAACATGACAAATCCTCCATCTTTAAAGGAACTAGCATATAAATCAGCTATAAATGAATTTAAACTAAAAAAAGGATTTAAACAAATATTTGGAAATACTGTTTATGGTTTTTTACAAGAGCATAGACTAAATGAATCAAAAAAACTACTTGAATCAAATGAGATAAATATAAGTGAAGCTTCAAGTTTAGTAGGATATAAAAGTCTAAGTCATTTTAGTAAAATATTTAAAGATCACTTTGGTATTACTCCTATTGAGATTAAAAAAGAGCAAAGGAAGATATATATTTAAATAAGTTTATTTAAAACTATACCTCCTTATAATTAACATTTAAAATACCCAATTTATATACTTTTTTCATTAAATTTCCAAAATACACAAACCCTACTCAAATATAATCAATCATAGTGACATTACCTGTGACACCAAACATATAAAATACTATTTCAACCTCAGGTGTCTAGAAATAGATCAACAAAAATAAGGAGAAAAAATGAAAAAAGAAATATTAAGTATAGGACTAATAACAGCCCTAAGCACAAGCCTATTAGGATTTACATATGAGATAAAAGATGGCTGGCAACAAATAGGAGCAATAGAAGATATAGAAGATATGACAATATTTAATAATGCAGGATGTGTAGATCATGTTTGGTATTATGATAATAATGATACTTTTAATCCCCAATGGAAATTACATATAGCAGATGGTAATACATATAACTATTGTGGAGAAACATTAGATTCATTAAAAAAAGGTCAAGGATTTTGGGTTAAAGCTACTGGTAATTGTACTATTGAAATTGATGAGTCTTCTTGTAATCCTTTAGGTATGCCTATTCCTCCTAGTCCTGATTCTTGTGATGCTAATGTTACTAATCCTGATAATAATAGTTCTTCTAATGGATCTAATAACCCATCAGAGGAATCGGCTATACCAGCTTTAACTAGTAATACAGATGGAAACATAACTATATCTGCTAGTTCAACACTTAATGCATTTCATGCTTGGTATGCATTTGATAATAAATTTTCAGGAAATAACGAAATATGGGAAACTTATGGTTTTACCTCACCAGAGTGGTTAAAGGTAGATTTTACTGATAGTAAAATAATAAATAAATATAAAATTAGACCTTATAACCTTGATCAAAGTGGAGCTCCGAAAGATTGGATTTTACAAGGTTCAAATGATGATGCAAACTGGATTAATTTAGATACAAGATCAGGTGAAAGTACTTGGACTGCAGAAACATTTAATACATATACATTTGTTAACTCTAATTCTTATATATATTATAGATTATATGTAACAGATGAGAATGGACGTGGATATTTAGATATAGATGAATTTCAACTTATTGAAGCTCAATAAAAATTATTAAAATAAAATACCATCTCTCTTGAGATGGGTTTTATTTATTGATAAACTTTAATAATATCAAAATAAGTCATAAATTAAAAATCATATAATGTTCTAAGTTATATCAATTTTATCAACCTAAAAGTACTAAATTTATATACTTTTTCCATTAAATTCCCAAAATACACAAACCCTACTCAAATATAATCAATCCAAGTGACACTACCTGTGACAGCTAGCATATAAAATACTATTTCAACCTCAGGTGTCTATTGAAAATAGATCAACAAATAAAAAGGAGAAAACAAATGAAAAAAGAGATATTAAGTTTAGGATTAATAACAGCCCTAAGTACAAGCTTATTAGGATTTACATATGAAATAAAAGATGGTTGGCAACAACTAGGAGCAATAGAAGATATGTGACAATATTTAATAATGCAGGTTGTGTAGATCATGTTTGGTATTATGATAATAATGATACAAGTAATCCCCAATGGAAATTACATATAGCGGATGATAATACATATAACTATTGTGGTGAAACTTTAGATTCATTAAAAAAAGGGCAAGGGTTTTGGGTTAAAGCTACTGGTAATTGTACTATTGAAATTGATGATTTAGGTATGCCTGTTCCTCCTAGTCCTGATTCTTGTGATGCTAATATTACTAACCCTGATAATTATATTGCATTTGAAGGGAATCCGATTAATCATGGACCTTGTACAAGACATGATAGATTAGTATATATGAGTGGTGGTATAAGTTTTACAAGTGAATCAGTAAATGTTAAATTAGTAATGGGTGATTTAGAAGTTATTTATTATAACACTATTGCCTCTCAGTATGGAAGTCAATATGGTAGATTTGAATATATGTCAATTAATGGAATAGTTTCAGAATCAAACTTATCTGCTTCAGAGATAGAAACTTTTGTTAGTAATAATATTTCACAAAATGATTATCCATATGCTTATCTTAATGGTGATTATTTAACATTTACAGATCCAAATCAAGTAAGTACTATTAAGTTTTATTATAGTAATTAAAAATTGTATCATTTAATAAATAACTTAAAGCCTTGTGCTTTAAGTTATATTTATATATTAAAGAATTAATTTTTAACCTTAAAAGCAAATGCCACAGGTATATAAAATAAATTTATAACTGTAGCTCCTAAAAGTCCAAATCCAATACTAACTGCAAGTGGTTGCATAAGTAAGCTTTCTCCTGAAGCAAAAAATATCAAAGTGGTAAGTCCTAAAATAGTGGTGATAGAAGTTAGAAGTATAGGTCGAAGTCTTAGACTTGCATTTTTGATTAGTTCATCTATATTTTTTGAATCCTTTATAAATCGTAACATCATTAAAGTATCATTCATAACTATTCCAATAAGTCCTACAAATCCTAACATTGTAGAAAAAGTTAAAGGTAAAGATAATATTTTATGTCCTATTAATACTCCTAAAAGTGATAATGGTATTACAGATAAAGAAAATATTGATAATCTTAGTGAATTAAAAAACCATGTTAAAACTAGTAGTATTCCAAAAAGAGCAAATATAAAGCTTTTTGTAATATCTTTTTTTACTTGTGCATTTTTTCCTGCTTCGCCTTTTATATTTATCTTTATTCCTTGTTCTTTTAGTTCTTTAAAAAGTGGTTTTAAGTTTTTGTAAAACTTTCTTGAGCTACTTAGTTTTTTATTTAAACTAGCGGTTATTGTAAATATTTTTTGTAAGTTTTCTTTTTTTATAGTTGATATTTGTTTTTTATAAACTATATTTGTGATATCTAATAAGCTTGCTTTTTCAGTAGAGTTTGGAATATCTAGTTTTAAACTATTAAATTGTTCTAGGCTTTTTTTATCTTTTACGGTTAGTTTGAACTTTATAAGTTCATTACTATTATTTGTTAGTTTTGTAATTTTTTGGATAGTTAGATATTTTCGTAAAGCGTTAGTTAAATCTTTTTGTGTGAAGCCTAAAGATTTTCCATAATTATTTAGATCAAATTCTAGTATTAAATCATCATAGTTCATATCGTTTTTTATATTGTACACACCTTTTTGTTTAGACATTTTAGCTTCTATTTTTTTGATTGCTTCTTCAATAGTTTTATTATTACTATGTGATAAGGAAATAGCAATATCATTTTTAACTACACCTGTTTGAGGTATATTTGTGATTATTTCCATTTTATTTTTATAGTTTTTTATCCATATGTTTATATTAGTTTCAATTTGTTTTGCAGTAATGGTTCTAGTTCTTTGTTCATTTTTATTAGCTCCAAAGAGTTGAAAGTAAGGATTGATTTTAGCATTAAAATAGTCATCTGCAATTTTTGGTTTTAAATTTACAGTAATAGTAAAAAAGTTATTTGCTTTATCATGTAGACTTCTACCATCTGTTTTCATACCTATTGTTGTATGGATTGATGAGTAGTCGTTTTTATTTAAGTTTTTAAGTAAGATATCTTCTAAAGGTTTAATCTCTTTACTTGTATATTCTAAAGAATTATAATCAACTTTTCCAATAATATTTATACTCATTGCATCAAATTGAGGAAATAAAATAAACTTTGAGTTTTTTATCATAATATATGAAAATAGTAATATAACTGTAACTAAACTAGCTATAAATATATACTTGAATTTTATAAATATTTTAAGATATTTGGTATATTGTAAGGCTAAATTATTCCAAATTTTATCTCTAAAATTATCTTTATTTTTATTTAGATATTTATTAAATAGTTGATAATGAGAAGGTAAAAAAACAAAACTTTCTAAAAATGAACTAATAATTAAAATTATAACCATCATTGGAATTATTTTAATAAATACACCTAATCCTCCTGTTAATGTAACTAGAGGTAAAAAAGCAATAATAGTTGTAACCATGGCCACAAAAAGAGTAGGTATAACTTCATAAGTTCCATCTATACAAGCTTGATAGGTACTACTTCCACGAAGTTTATGTCTATGTATATTTTCACTTACAACTATTGCTTCATCTACAAGTAAACCTAAAGTTAAAAGAACTCCTATCATAGATAAAGTATTTAAACTATAGTCAAATATATCAAGTCCAATAATACCAAAAGCAAAACTAACAGGAATCCCAATGATGACAACCAAAGCAATTTTAAAAGAGATAAAAACCCAAATAGCAAAAAACAGTAAAATAAGTCCAAGTATAATATTTGATGAAACTGTGTTTAGCCTTGCTTTTATCCAAAATGAACTATCACTTAAAATTTTAAATTCACATGTTGGGTATTGTTTTTTATAACTATCTAAAATTTTATTTATTTGTTTTGATAGTTTTAAACTATCTCCTTGCTTTCCTTTTTTTACATTGATAATAATAGATTCTTTACTATTTGTTCTAGTAGTTAAAGAGTTGTTTTCATATCTTGTTTTTAATGTGGCGAAATCTTTTACAAATATAGTTTTATTATCAATAGTTATTTTTGAATTTAAAATATCTTTATTTAAAATATTGGTTGCTTTTGTATTTACAAAGTATTGTTCAGTATCAGTTTTTAACATACCAATAGGACTAATTAAATAAGATGATTCTAGTAAATTAGTTATATTTAGTGCTGATATGCCAAAAGCTTCTAGTTTTTTATAATTAAGCTTTAGTTCTAAAATCTTATCAAATTCACCAACTAAATTAGTCTCATAAATATATTTTAGGGAAGTTATTTCATCTTTTAAGTTTTTTGCTATATTAACTAGGTCAAGATCATTTTCATTTTTTTCATATAAAGAGATAGAGATAAGTGGAAAAACTTGACTTACAGATTTTACAGTTGGAAGTTTCATATCATCAGGATAGTTCTCATCTAGTTTCAAAATCTCATTTTGAACTTCATTTACAATCAAGTTTTTACTACTACTTTTAATATCCGCATTTATATGATATCTTCCTTTTGTTACCATTGTATTGATATTTTCAAGATTAGGATTGTTTTTTAATATCTCTTCACAATCCCTTACAATCATAATATCAAGAACTTCACTATTTGTTGAGAGGTAATCTCCTGAGACTATAATCTTATCTAAAGAGGAAGGTGGGAACATCTCTTTTGCTACTTCTTTATATGAAAAAAATGCCATTATTATTAAAAATATAAATAAAAGATGTGTTAGTGACTTTTGTTTTAAGAAAAATTCAATTAAATTTTTTATTATTTGTTCCTTATTTAATAATTTAAAATTATTTAAATACAACCTTTACAAAATAGTATTGTAAAGGTTGTTTATAGATTAAAATTTATAGTTTAATCCAACATAAGCTACTCTACCTTTTAATTTATAGTTATCATCATCTTTTAATTGTTTGTTAGTTAAATTCTCAACACCAATTCTTCCTGTGAAGTTTTTAATAAATTCTTTAGAAAATTGTAATCCAACTGTTGTATAAGAACTTTGTCTTGAATCATCTGCTTTTAGTTGAGAACCAGTATATTTAACTCTTAAAGTACTATCAATATTATATGGCAGTTTAGATTTTAGTCTAAGATTTATTTTGTGTTTAGGTTTTGCTGTTAGCTCTTTTCCTGTAGATTCATCTTCTGTTTTAAGGTAGTTATATCCAAGATTTAAATCTAAATTAGAAAGAATTTGTTTTTGATCATATTCTACTTCGAGCCCTTGCATTTTTGCTTTATCTACATTTGAATATACTCTCTCATGGTATGTTATAAAGCCTGGAAAAGGAATATTTATAACTGTATCTGATATTTGTTCTGCAATAATTAGGTTTTTAATTTTTGTTTGAAAAATAGCAGTTTTAAGTGTCATCTCATCTTTTTCATACTCATATCCAAGTTCAAAACTATCTGAAACCTCTGGTTTTAAATCATCATTTCCTTTAAATCTATTAAATTCATTTGGTCTAGCACCTGCAAATCCAATAGGTACACTAGTTTCATATTCTTTTGAAACTTGTGTTAAAGTTGGTGCATTAAACCCATGACCATATCCTGCTTTTAATCTACTATTAGGGTTAAGTTTATAAACAATATTCCCTTTTGGACTAAACTCACCACCAAATCTTTCATGTTTATCATATCTACTACCTAAAACAAATAAAAGATTATCTGTTATTTCTATCTCATCTTGTACATAAGCTGATTTATAATCTATCTCATCTTTAAAACCATTTGTTATATCTTTTGATTCTAAATCATAATGTTTTCTATATTCTTCAGTTCTTTTTTCTAAACCAAATACTAAAAAGTTTTTTTCAAATGTATCAACTGTAAACTCAGCATTTAAAACATTATCTTCTAATTCATGAGTATATTCAAATTGTTCAGTATGTGAATCAGACTTAGTTGTATAGTATTTTAAATCCATTGTAATATCACTAAAACTTTTTGTATAACCAAAAGAGTAATGTTTTTTATCAATATCATAGTATCTATCATATGTTTGAGTTTTTCTTTGTTCTTTTCCTGTTAAAATAGATGTTGATAGTTGTTGTGTATCATCTATATCGTACCAAACATTTAACATCTTATTTGTTATATCTTTCCCTTCTCTTTTTGTTGTAGATTCATCATCTTTTTCTTTTACTAAATCTACTGTTTGTTTTTGTAAAAAAGCACTAAAAGAAAGTTTATCAAAAGCTTTTCCTCCAAGGATTAAAGAGTAATCTCTCTCATCACCACCTTTAGAAGAGTTATTTCCAGCTTTTAGGTCAATCTCTCCTGATATTTTATCTTCAGGTTTTTTTGTGATTATATTTACAACACCACCAATTGCTTTTGAACCATATAAGGCACTCATAGGACCTTTTATCACTTCTATTTTTTCAATAGCACTAACTGGTAGCCAACTATATTGAAAATCACTATGTCCAATTTGGGCATCACTTCCAGATATTCTTTTACCATCTACTAAAATTAAAGAGTGTTTAGAGTTTGTTCCTCTTAAACTTATAGTTTGTCTTCCAAAGTTAGAACTATCATTAACTCCTACATTAACTCCCACGACCTCTTCAAGAATCTCTTGTATAGATGTTGCATTCATAGCTTTTATCTCTTGTGCTGTTATAATTGAGATACTACCTGCTGTATCTTGGATTGATTGATTTGATTTTGCTGTTACAACAACTTTATCCATAGTAGTTTGGGCAAAAACAGAGCTTTGTAATGCTAAACTAGCCACTAAACTTATTGCGATTTTATTTTTCATTGTTTTTTTCTCCTTGTTTTATATTAATTTAGATAATCATTATCATTTAAAAAGATGAAAAAAAAAGAGAGAAAGCTTCCCTTTTTTAACTTATCGTACCTCTTTTACTTGTACCCACATAACTGCTTCTATACTTAACTCCTTTTCTTTATAATCTTTTTTTAATCCTACATGAGTAGCTCTAAATCCCCACCAACCTTTTTTAGGAAGATGAAAAGTAAATTCACCATTTTCATTTGCTTTTATCTCAATAGTTTTAAAGTTTTGATTTTTCTCATTTGTTTTGAATTTTCCCATTTTTAGATTTTCCATATCTATATCACTGTTTAGATATTCTATTTCTATTTTTGCAAATGGTACAGGGATACCTTGGGCTTTTACCATACCACTAAAACTACTACCTTCCCAAATACCATAAGGTTTAGATAAAGGTATGATTTCTGCTTTAAGTCCAAGTTCTCTATCCCAATCAGTTGGTTTACCTGCGATATTTACAATAGTTTTTGTGATTTGTTGTATGTAAATTCCCTCTAAAGTACTATAATATGGTGCTGGTTTTAGTACAAAAAGATGATCACCCATTTTTTTTAGTTTATGTTTAGAAGTATAAGCTTTACCAGCTCTTTTTTTACCTTTAAACTCCACTGGTTTAAGTGATTTAATTAAATCAGTTTTTATCCCTTTATGCAATACATAAAATTCTTCTACATCTAAAAATGTTTTAGCAGGTTTATGTTGTTTCCCCATATCCATAGTTTTTCTATCACTATAAGGATGAATCATAGAATGTACCATATTTACAGTTTTACCACTTTGTAGTGTAGTATTTGGTGTATAAAGTAGCTGAAAATGGTTAGCAAATAAGCTTCCTACTATTGATACTATTATTAAAATTATTTTCATTTTATTTTATCCTTTTATTCAAATATATTTTGACTTTTTATTTTTACTACATGTTCTGCTCCTGCATCAAATATAGCTACATATTCACCATTGGGTTTTTTAAAATTCATCTCACTAGAAGCATTTAATTTAGTTTGTACTAATACTTTACCATTTTGCTCAACTCTAAATATAACTCCACCTGCACTAGAACCATCACTAAAACCACCCTCACAAGTAACAGTTCCATCTCCTTCATCCATACAAGATAGAAGAGGGGTATGGGCAAATAATCCAGTTGAAATTAAAAGTGTTAATAATAATTTTTTCATTTTAAACCTCCTTTTTTCTAAATTCATAAATTCCACCAACAATCATAATTAGAAGTAAAAATGCTAAAACAACATACTCTTTATAGTTTTTTTCTATCTCTTGTTTTTGTTGTTTTTCTAATTTTTGTCCTTTTACTTTAGGTGGAGTATTTTTCTTGATTTGTTTTTGTTGTACTTTAGATTTGTTTATCTTTGGCATACTTTGATTTAACATTTTTCCAGCTGGACTCATAAGACCAAAACCTACTGCTTTGTCATCTACAAACTTTTTGAATTTCTCATTGTAAGTTTTACTAATTGAGTGTTTAGTTTCTAGTTCTTTATAAAGCTCTACAAGTTTTTTTAAAGTTTCTTCATCTGTTTTAAAATATCCTTTTCTATTTGCTTCAAGTATTTTATTAATTATTCGGGCATAAGCATCTGGATTTAATGATTTGAACCACTCTTTTATATCAAGGTTATATTTATCATTTACATATACTTCTACAAACTCTTGCCATTGGTCATCTCTTACTACATTTGGATCAACAACTTGCCAACCCCAAAAGTTAGCCATAACATCTTGAACTGCTAGAGTTCCACTATATCCCTCTGCTTTCATCTCTTTTATCCATTTTGGATGAAAGTATCTTCCTCGAAGTTCTTTACTTAAAAATTTTGCAGTTGATTCTATTTTTGCATCATTAGGATCTCGTAAGTTTGCTATAAAAGTTTTTGGAGCTTTTCCATCTACATTTCGTACAGCCATAGCAATTGAACCAAAATACTCAAAAGGATCATCAGAAGTTAAAAGTCCATAAAGGTTAGAAGTTCTTGAAAAAATTATCCCTTCAGTTCCACTTAGATTTTTAGAGTATAAATCTAAATTTACTTTTTTTTCACTCCATCTTTTAGAATCACTTCCAAAGTAGTAACCTAGTTTTTGTACATAATTTTGAGATATTCTTTTATCATCATTCCATCTTCCTGTATCATCTATATCATCAACTCCACTTCCATAATCTCCAGTTTTATTTGAAAATATACGGATAGTTGAAAGATATTTAGCTTCAGTTGTATTTATATCTTTTTGTTTAGCCAATTGTTTTTCTAAAGCTAAAGAACTATCTCTTAAATGATTGTTTTCCTCTTTTAGTTCACTTACTTTTTTAACTGCATTTGCAATAAGTTCCATAACTTGAGGGAAAGTATCTCTATAAAGTCCAGTTGCACTTATAACAACATCAACTCTAGGTCGCTTTAGTTCACTATATGGAATAATCTCAACTTCATCAACTTGACCTTTATTTACAGCATAGGCATGTTTTAACATTTTTTTAGGTTTAACTAACCAATCATCAGGTGTAAGATTTAACACAAACGATATTCTATTTACTGTTATAAGTTCAGCTATCCATTTTGCCATACCACTTGGTAAAAAGTTTTGTAGTTTTTGTTTTACAATATTTTGAATAAACTTATTTGATACACCTGTTTCATTCCAAATAGGTTTTACACCCATTGCATATAAAATTTGTGATTCTAAAACTCCATAGTGTCTCATGGTTTCTAGTGACCAAAGATTAAAGGTGAGTTTTTTAGGATATCTTTTATGTTCTTTATAATAATTTTCTATAAAATCTTTCATAAGTTTTGAGCCTGTTTCATAAGCTGCTTTTGTTGGAACTTTACTAGGATCAAATCCATACATATTTACCCCTGTTGGTAAAGAGTTTGGGTTTCTTATACTATCTCCACCAATTCCACCTTCGATATATTCTCCATCTAAAGCTCTTAAAAAGTTTTTTATCTCTTTTGTATTTATAAATCTATATTTATAATCAAGGGCTAATTTTAAATATTGTCTTATCTCTTGGTCATTTGTAAAGTCTATTTCCCAATCATCAGATACTATTTTAATAGTATCTAATGGTTTTTCATTGATTACATAATCTTTCATTAGTTTATATGTTTTTGAAGAGTTAAAATCTTTATAGTTTTTTGCAAAATATTTATCATCACCTTCAACTTTTGCAATAAAATCACTACCAACCATTTGCATCACAGTAGATATAAGATGTTCCTCTTTAGGGTATGTTCCAAAAGTGTGCATACCTAAAGGCATAGCTTGTTTTGAAGCACCTAAAATATAATCTTCAACTTTACCTAAAAAGCTTTCAAAATTATTTTGAACAGATTCTTCAGTATATTCAACATCTTTATGAATATTCATTTTTATTGTAATATCACTAATTTGTTTTTTTAGTTGAGTTTTTAACATCCCTTTATCTGCACTTTTATACTGATTGATAAAGTCCATGATTTTACTTAACTCTTTATATGTTCCAGTTAGTCCAAATGGAGGTGTTTGATGAGATATAAGTGTAGCTCGTCCTCTTCTTTTAGCTTGAATAGCTTCTGCTAAATTATTTGTAATATAAGGGTAAACAACAGGAACATCACCAAGTACACTTAAAGCACCATCACCTACACGTAGTCCTCTTTCTTTTCCTGGACTCCATTCTTGAGTACCATGTGTTCCAAAATGTACAATAGCATCTGTTTTGAACTGATTTCGTGAATATAAATATCCAGCTAGATAAGAATGTCCAAGTGCAACAGTTGGATTATGCCAAAGAGTAGAGTCATCTTTGTTTATATCTTTATTCATAGCCCAAATAGAATCTTCTCGCTCAGCACGTCTAGGTTGTGGCATTATCATAATATTACCAACTTTAAATCTAGGAACTAAAAAATACCACTTTTTATCTTTATAGATTAACATTTTTGATTCTTTTGGGTAACCCCAAAATTTAATCATATCTGTTCTTGTATCTACTGGTAGTTTATAAAATTCTTTTATATATTCTTCGTATGGGTAAAGTGCAACACTGTCTTCTTTTAACATTTTTTTTGCTTGTTCATATAGATTTACACTATACATAGCTTTAAGTCCTGCTGTTGCTTTTTTTCTTAAAATTGTAGAATTGTGTTCATTGGTTGTATAACCATGTTTTTTCATTTGTTTTAGAGTCTCTTCTAAACTTTGGGGAATATTCATAAAACTAGCACCCATATTATCAACTCCAGCTGGGTAGTTGTAATACATAATAGTTACTTTTTTATCTTTGTTGTTTTTTCTTTTTAGTTTTGAAATATTTAAAGCTTTATTTGCTATTGATTTTACTTGTGCTGGTATTGGCTCCATCTCTTTTGTTTTTGGATTTTGAGCTGCTACTATTAATGAATCTGTAAAACCTAAAGTTTCAGGAATAATATAACTCATAGGAATCATAGGAAACTCTATACCATAAGGATCTTTTTCCCAAGCTTTTATATCACCTTTTGAATAATAAAGAGCATGAAGAATAGGAACATTTAGTTTCTCATATTTTTTCTTTAAAGATTCATGATCTATTATCATTATTTGAAAATTTATAATAGCATCTATAATAGTTTTATTATTAGTACTTAAAAACTTAGCTCCAATTGCATCATCACCAGTAATATTAGTAAAAAAAGGTAGTGTATAAGCACCTTCTTTTTCAATATGATCTATTGTTGCATTTATATGACTTAAAGCTCCACTTACAATTGAACCTCTATGAAGTCCTATACCTACAATAGGTTTGGTATTTGTTTTTAAATCAATTTTAAAATATTTGATATATTCATCTAAATTATTAAAAACTATATCAGGGTTTTTAGGATGATAGATACCCTCTTCAGGAATAATCAAAGCATCAGCTATATCACCAACATCTTTTTTAAATACAACTTTATTTAACATTTTTGAAAAGTTTGAAAAGTTTGTTTTACCACCATTGTCCCAATAAGTATTTAATTTTATATTATCTTCAAGGGATATATTTCTTCTATAAGGGTTTTGGCTTTTTATAGATATAGGTATAATTACTGTATCTTTATGGCTTTTAGAAATAGCAGTATTAAACTTTTCCATTAAAGAGTTTATACTACTAGACCCTGCTAAAGAATCAAACATGACAATTTTATAGTTATTAATTGTTTGGATATATTTATCTTTAGCTATTTTACTATCAAATTTAAAATCAATAGTCAAATTATGTTCTTTTGCTTTAGAAATTAGTGAATATGCTTTTGAACTTTGAGGAGTAGCTCCCATAGTTGTACTAATAATAAGCATATCTTTTTTTGTATCATTTGCAAAAAGTATATTTATACTAAGTATAAAAGCTAGTAAGGTTTTAATTATCATTTATTTCCTTTTTGTTATTATTTTTTGTTTTCTGGTACATATACCATACTTCCATCTTTTAATTTGTAAGCAACACCAGCTTTAGTTCCTTCACCTTCTCCGATTTTTCCATTTGATTTGTATTTGGTGATTTTTTTACCTTTTTTCATAATCACTTCCATATTTTTTTTACCTGCATTTTTTATAACTGTAACATCTTCTGAAGAGAAAGGATTCAAAGGGTTTTGTGCAATAGAGATAAGAAGTGCTGCGATAATTACTAAAAATACATCTATAAGATTTACAGCAGATAAAATGGGATTTAGAGATTCATCATCTTGAAGTAGCTTCATATTTTAAGCCTTTAACTCTTGCTCTTCTAAATATTCTCTTATCTCTGTTGCGTACCATCTTTTTCTTACACTTGTAATCCAAAAAGTAATAGAAGCAGTAATCAAAGCAAAGATAACAGCACCAAAAGCAACTATAAGATTTTCACTAATTCCTTGAATATTACCAGATGAAAGAGCCTTTAGTGCTGGACCCATAGGTATCATAGTAGCAACAAGCCCTAGCATTGGAGTAACTCTAGTAACAATTGAAGTTTTTTCTAACTTTTTATAAGCAAAAATTTCTAAATCATCGTTATGTGTTATCTTTTTTTCTCTACCATAACTTACAATAGGATAACCTTTTAGCTTTTTTGTTTTATTTTTACTTCGCATATAAGTTTGACTAGAAAATACTCCTATTTGAAAAATAGAGTATAAAAACAATACTACAATAAGCAGTAAAACAGGTGTCAAAAAGAAGTTTGACACTTCGTATAAAAGTGATTCTAAGATAGCAATCATGTATTTCCTTTTTAATAACAATTATCAATATCGTGAAAGTATAGACTAAATTAGTTATAAGTTTTCTTAATATTGATAATTGTTATTAAAAAAGGAGACTAAAAAGAGATTTATTTGAAAAAGAAATAAGTATCATATAGTTAGTTTTTTATAAAAAAATATCTTTATAAAACATACTGGGAATTTATAGTTTTAAGCATTTTAGTAATATTTACTTGGTTGCAAAATTTAGAAGTAAAAGAATTATGGTAAATAATTTTTAACTTTAATTTTAAAATAATTTAAATTAGTGTAGTATTTTGATAATTATTATCAAAAAGGAATATATATGTCGATAAATGAATTTAAAATTGAATTATCTCATGAACTTATAAATAAAGCAGATAATATTGATACTGTAAAACAATTAGTTTTAAATGGAGCTAAATTAAATTATCAAACCACTAATGGTTGGTGCATTTTATTTGAATCAGTGGTTTTAGGACTAAGGGATACATTAAAGCACATAGTTGAAATGGATGTAAATATAAATATTAAAGATGATAAAGGGAGAAATGCTCTTTTTTGGGCAATATTTTATGAAGATATACAAATGATAGATGATCTTATAAAATTTGGTATTGACTTGACTCAAAGTGTTTATCACTCTTTACCAGCAATGCATTATGCTGTTTATAAAGGTAATAGAGAAGTAGTTAAATGTTTACTTGATAATGGAATCCATATAGATAATCTAGATACTTTAGAGTCTACACCATTAATTTTTGCTCATTTACATGGTAAAGAAACCATGATAGAATTTTTAGAAAACAATGGAGTTAATATACAACATACTGATATATTGGGAAATAGTCCAATTAATTTAAAAATAAAGGATTAAAATATCTTAATATTTAATAGGTAACTTAAAGTAATATGCTTTAAGTTATTTAAACTTTACATACCTTCAAATATCCAATTTATATACTATTTTCATTAAATTTCCAAAATACACAAATTTTACTCAAATATAATCAACCCTAGTGACACTACTTGTGACACCAAACATATAAAATACTATTTCAACCTCAGGTGTCTAGAAATAGATTAACAAAAACAGGAGAAAAAAAATGAAAAAAGAAATACTAAACATAGGATTAGTAACAGCCCTAAGTACAAGCTTATTAGGATTTACATATGAAATAAAAGATGGCTGGCAACAACTAGGAGCAATAGAAGATATAGAAGATATGACAATATTTAATAATGCAGGTTGTGTAGATCATGTTTGGTATTATGATAATAATAAAACAACACCAGAATGGAAATTACATATAGCAGATGGTAATACATATAACTATTGTGGAGAAACATTAGATTCATTAAAAAAAGGTCAAGGATTTTGGGTTAAAGCTACTGGTAATTGTACTATTGAAATTGATGAACCTTCTTGTAACTCTTTTGGTATGCCTGTTCCTCCTAGTCCTGATTCTTGTGATTTGAATATTACTAATCCTGATAATAATCAAACTACTCTAGAAACTGTTACACACAATAGTTTTACTTATGAAGAGGTACTTTCTCCTCATACAGGAAAAATTTGGTTAGATAGAAACTTAGGTGCTTCACAAGCTTGTACAGAAATAAATGATAGTCTTTGTTTTGGAGATTATTACCAATGGGGTAGAGGAACTGATGGACATGAAAAACTTAATAGTGCAACTACTACAGTAAAAGCTACTAGTATTTCAAATGGAGGTAATAAGTTTATAATTACTCCTTATCCACAAGATTGGACAACAGGAGATAGCGATGGAATGTTAAGAAGTGCATATTGGTCAAAAACAGATGGTAGTTCTATTTGTCCTATTGGCTATAGAGTACCAACTATTGAAGAGCTAACAGCTGAATTGTTTGATCCAGTTATAAATAAGCATGGTTTAGAGCAAGTATTTAATAGTTTTTTAAAAATTGCTAGTTCATCTCAACGTGACCGTGATACAGGTAGTTTAAAACTTCAACAAGCTCCATTATGGTCAAGTAGTATAGGTACTCAAAGCTCACAAATAGGACAAGCATTTCGTTCTGCTACAAGTATATCTGCTGCAATAGGTTCAAATCCGTCAGGGAATGGTTTTCCAGTACGTTGTATAAAAGATTAAAAACAAACATTCAAAATATTTAAATAAAAAGAGGATAATCCTCTTTTTATCTTACTCTTTTACATTAAAAGTAAGTGATGCACCATTAAATACTGCATTTACTTTTCCAACTAAATCTTTTAGTTCACTATCTTTAGTTACTGTATCTTTATGATTACAACTCACTATCCACTGTCCTGGAGTTTGAACTCTAAATTGAGCTTTTCCTTCTTTTAAAAATGATACTAAAGCAAAACCTTCATTTTGTCCAAAACCATTACTCATAGCTGTAATAAACTCCATACTTTTAGCACTTACACTTAAAGGCTTACCATAAAATAATACTTCAAACTTTACTAAATCTCCAACTTTTATATTTGAAAGGTCAGTTTTTGGAATAATTTCTAAGCCTTTATTTGTTGCTTTTTGTTCACTCCATTTATCAAGTGTTAAATATGATTTTGCAAAGGCTTGATATTTTACAGACATTAAAGTTTTTTTAATATCTTTTATTTTATCCATTGTTGTTAGTTTTAATCTTGTTCTATCTTTTGTATCTATATATTGAGTATAAACTGTAGGTTTTGAAACAGCTTCAATTTTATATACACCTTTTTTACTATCTTTTTTAAGTGCAACCTTTTGAAGTCCTACATCTGCACCAAAAATATCAAAGTTTTCTGTAGTTTTTGTTGGATCTTTAACTTTACTTGTAGGGATTCTTAAATTTGTAATTTTACCATCTGGTGAAGTGATATTGAATTTATCAATAATAACTTTCCCATTTGGAGAGTTTAATATATCATCAACAGGAATTGAATGTCCCCAACCAAGTCCTACTGTTGTATGTCCTGGTGCATGAGAAAATGACTCAAAAGAGTTTATCCATAATGAATGTGCAGATAAACTACTTATACCTAATGTTCCGACTGAAGCTACAGTTAATACAGCTTTTTTTAATAATTTCATTTTATTCCTTTAATTTAATATAAATGTGTTTTAGTATATCTTTAAATGATAAGTATTATCAATATTGTTTTTATGCTTAAAGGATTATTTTTTATTTATACTGTATTATTTTAGAGAGTTTTTTCTATTATGTATAGAAAATTGTAAATTCACTGATAATATTTGTATCGAAAAATTGAAACTATTATTACTAAGACAATAAATAGTTTTTTTCATATTAATTTTATAAGTTTTTAATAGTAATAAGTTCTATTTTTCATTAAATCTTTTGGTAAGAATCCATAAAAATCATAAAAGGCCTTTGAAAAATGACTTTGATTTTTAAAGCCTATTATTTTTGAAATCTCATTAATATTATAATCACATGTTTGAAGTAAAGATTTTGATATTTTCATTCTTTCATTCTTAACTATTGAGTATGGAGTTGTTTTAAAAACCGATTTAAAACCTACTTTTAATTTAAATTCATTTAAAGCTACTATTTTAGATAGTTCTTTTATAGTAGGAGGATTTGCAAAATTATTTGTAAGAATTTTTTTTGCTTTTTTTAAAGCTTCCATATCTTTTTCTGAAAAAAGTACTTTATTTTCTCTTTTTGGTTTTAATTTTTGAGAATTTAATATATAAGAAAATTCATGAAATAAGACTTCCAATATCTTACCTTGCATAAAAAGTGAGTTTAAAGGTCCATCAAAAGGAGTATTTAAAATATCTCCAAGACAAGCTTTGCAAAGATTACTAGTTGGTTCATTTTTAAAAAGGGTATTTGGTTTAAGATCAAAATCTAAATGTTTTAATAAGTTTTCTTCTAAAAATTCATTTTTTACAAAAATCCCTAAACTCCTAAAATCTGAATTATTATAAAAAACTTTTCCTATAGTTTCATCTACATAAGCTATTGTAGAATAATCTTTCTTACTTGTAAAATTAATATCTTTATTTTCAAAATGAGATTCACCATGTAAACTAAAATTTATACAAACTCCTTCAAAAGGATTTTTATCTGATTCAATTACTAAATTCTTATTTATAAGATTTAAGCTCGTATCAAAAAAAACAATATCTTCTGAAATTTGATTTTTTTTAATATTATAGATACCAAATTTTCCAAGACGAAGTTCTTTTGTATAGTAATTTTGTTCTATAATTTCAGCTATATCATGGGATTGAATTTTATATGTCATAAATACTCTTTTTATAAAAATTAATACTCTTTACAATAAATTAATATTGATTATCATTATAAAATAGATTATAATATTTTTAAAATAAAAAAAGGATTATATAATGAAAAATAAGTCAATTATACTAATATGTTTAGTGGTAAGTTTAATTAATGCAAAAGAGGTGACTTCTTTACAAGATATAATAGTAACTGCTCAAAAACATGAAGAAAAATATATTGATGTTCCAGCTTCAATGAATCTTTTTAGTGAATTTGATATAGAAGATAAAAATATTGAAAGTTTAAATGACTTATCTGCTTTTTCTTCAAATTTTTCAATTTTTGATGCTGGTGGAACAGGGATTGTTTCCCCTTCAATAAGAGGAATCACCTCAGACACAACTGTAGAAAGTGCAAGTGTAGGTGTGTATGTGGATGGTATCCCTTATGTAGGAACAATTGGAAATGATATACCAATACAAAATATTCAAAGAATAGAAATATTAAAAGGTCCACAAGGGACACTTTATGGGAAAAATTCTTATTCTGGAGCTATTAATATTATTACTAAAACACCAAAAAATTATACAAATGGCTCTGCTAATATAAGTTTGGCAGAAGATAAAAAAAGAGAATATAGCTTTAATATTAATACTCCTATTATAAAAAATAAACTTCTTTTTAATGCTTTTTTAAGACATTATGAAAAAGATGGGTTTATTAGAAATACTACTTTAAATAATTATGATAATTTTAAAGAAAATGATTATGGAAAAATCTATCTTAAATACTTAGCAAATGATAATCTAGATATTTCTTTAATATCATCACTTTTTAAAACAGATGATGGAGCACCTACGATGAATCTTACTAGTGCACCTGATTTAAGAGTTTTAAGTAGTAATGAACAAGGTAAAAGAAGATTGACAAATCAATCTCATGCTTTAAGTATGAATTATTTATTCTCAGACTTTAAATTCTCATCTATCTCTACATTTAAAGATTTAGAAGAAAAAAACTTTTATGATGGTGATGTAAGCAAATCACCTTTCTTTGCATATGGAATAAATTATATTAGTAAAGAATATTCTCAAGAATTTAGATTATCTAAAAATACGGAAAACAATAACTATTTATTAGGAGTTTATTTTGATGATATTGACGGATATAGAAATAATACAGCAAATGGAGCTCCTTTCCAAAAATTTGGAGTAAAGAGTAATACTATGAGTATTTTTACAAATAATGATTTTCTATTAGATAATGACTTTACTTTATCTTTAGGAGCTAGAATAGATAAAGATAATATAGAAATGTCCGATGATATTTCTAAAACAAAAGATAGTAATTCTTATACAAATACATCTCCTAAAGTAAGTTTAAAGTATAAACCTCAAAATGATTTTATGACTTATGCTACTATATCAAAGGGTTATAAAAGTGGTAACTATTATGCCTTTGCTCCAAATCCAAATGACAGATGGTATGATAAAGAAAGTCTAATAAACTATGAATTAGGTTTTAAATATGCTATACAAAAAGATCTTATGCTAGCTTTTAGTTTATTTTATATGGATATAAAAAATAAGCAAGTAAGTACAAATATTTCACCAAATGTAGGACAAATTGATAATGCTGCAAGTAGTGAATCAAAAGGTTTTGAAGTAGATATAAATTATGAAGTTTTTGAAGGATTAAATTTATATAGTTCTTTAGGGTTTAATAAAACTGAATTTAAAGAATTTAAGGATACTCAAGGAGATTATCAGGGAAATAGAAATCCTTTTTCACCTAAATATACTTATTCTTTAGGAGCGAAATATAGAGTCTTTAATGGGTTTTTTGCAAATATCGATTTAAAAGGGCAAAGTGATATGTTTGCTGATAAACAGAATCTTATCAAAACTAATAGCTATCATATTATAAATACAAAATTAGGATATGAACAAGACGATTATGAATTTTATTTATATGCAAATAATATAGCAAATAAAAAACATGATATAAATTGGGGTACCTATAGTTTTCCTTCCTCTCCAAGAGAAATAGGTATTAAATTAAGATATAGGTTTTAAAGGCTTTTCATGTTAAAAAATTTTATTTATAAAAATAAATATAATATTTCTTATGGAGATTATGGAAGTAAGAATAAAAATACACTAATTCTTTTCCATGGATTATTAGGAAGTGCAAAACAAAATAAATTAGGAATTTCTTTTGAAAAAGAAGGAATTAGACTTATTAGTATTGCAAGGTTTGGATATGGGGATTCTGATTTTTATGAAATTAAAAATTATCTCGAATTTGCTAAAATTGTTCAAGAACTATTACTAAGTTTAAAAATAGATAGTTTTAACATCTTTGCTATAAGTGCAGGGGCACCCCATGCTTATGCTTTAGCTTTTTTAAACCCTAAAAAAGTTTCTAAAGTTTTTATTTATAGTGGTCTTGCTATTTCATATAAAAAAGAAGTTATGAAAACTTATCCTAAAAGTTCCCAAGAGTTTTATGAGATGACAAAAAAAAGTGATATAAAAAGTGTAGGAAAAATCCTAGCTTCAATGTATGAACCTTATTTTACAAAAGAGTTGAAAGAACTAAATGAATATAAAGATTCAATGAAAAACGAATATCAAGGAATGGGACAAGAAGCTAAACTTCAAGCTATTTTTTGGGGTTTTGATATAGAAAGAATCAAACAACAAGTTTATTTACAACACTCTCAAGATGATGAGATAGTTCCTTTTAAAAGTGTAAAAAAAAGTATTTCCTTTCTTAAGAATCCAGTTTTAATTGAGCTTAGAAATAAAAACCATTATGATGATGATAGTTTTAATGATTTTATAAGTTTTATTTGTAAAAATTTTAATAAATTAACTTGATATAATTTTAAATATATCTTTTTATTATTAGTTGATTATATTTAATATTATTTTAACCTTACTTTATATACCATAGGGGGTATATAAATAAAAGGAAATAACATGGCATATTGTTGTGATGTAGAGCGAAAAAAAACTTCAAAATAGAATAAGTAGAATAGCTGGTCAAGTAAACTCTTTAAAAAATAAATTTAATAATGAAGAGTTTAATTTAGAAGAAGATCCTTATGAAACAATAAGACAATTAACAGCTATAAAAGGTGCAGTAAATGGAATGATAACATCATATGTCGAGCACTATGCAAAAGGTCATATGGTGGAGATTATCAAAAAAGGTAATAGTGCAGAAAGTGAAGCTCAAATAGATAATTTACTTGAGATTATAAAAGTTTATGGAAAGTAGGCTTTTAAATGACAGAATGTAATTTTGGTCTAAATGATCATAAACCTTTTCTGGGTAAAGAAAAAGAACATAGTTCTGAACATGATCATTCTCATGGACACGATCATGGAGCAGATGGTCATACACATGATCATAGAGGAACTGATAAAAAAGTATTAAAATGGGCATTATCTATAACATTAATAACAATGTTTTTAGAGTTTTTTTATGGGTTTTTAGCAAACTCTCTTGCTCTTATTTCAGATGCAATTCATATGTTTACACACTCTTTTGCTTTAATTATTTCTCTTGTTGCAATCATAATAGCTAGTAAAAAAGCACCACTTAGTAAAACTTTTGGATACTATCGTATAGAAGTTCTTGCAGCTTTTATAAATGGTATTACAATTATACTTTCAATTATTTGGATTGTATATGAAGCAGTTGAGAGGTTTTTTAATCCTCAAATTATTGATATAAAAACAGCTATGATAGTTGCAATAATTGGGTTAGTAGTAAATATTGTCACAGGTGTGATTTTGATGCAAGGGGATAGAAATAATATCAATCTAAAATCTGCATTTATCCATATGCTTAGTGATGCTTTATCTTCTGTTGCAATTATTATTGGATATATTGTTATACATTATACTTTATGGTATTGGATAGATATTGTATTAGCCGTAATAGTTGCAATAGTTATAGGGCGTTGGGCAGTAGACGTTTTAAAAGCATCTATAAATACTTTGATGGAAAGTTCACCAGTAGATTTAGAAGAGGTGAAAAAATTTATAGAAAGACATGATGAAGTAGTAGAACTTCATGATGTACATATTTGGGAGATAACTCAAGATATGTATAATATGACAGCCCATGTAAAAATAGAAAAATCTTCACTTGAAAATTATGAACAATTAATAGGTGAAATAAATTATGAATTAAAAGAAAAATATAAAATAGTCCACACCACTTTTCAATTTGAATGGTAAGAGAAATAAAGAGTGAAAATATTTTTACTCTTTATTTCTTTTATATATTAGAAATTTGAGTTAAAAAGTCTTTATTAGTTGGCTTTTTAATAGTTAAAGTCACTTCTTTTTTAAGAGCCTCATCTATCGTATCATCATATAACAAAATAATCTTACTTTTTTTTATCTCTTCTAAAAAGTTTAAGTCCTTTAGTTTAGATATATCAATAAGTATATATTGAAACTTTTTAGATTTATATATATGAAGTAGTTTTTTTACACTTTCAACTTGAGTAATATTAAAAACTTTTTTAATTTCAACAATAAGTTTTAAAAATACTATTGGGTCATTATTTAAAATTAAAATATCTTTTTCATTTGTTGTATCATTGAAAACTATATTAGAAGAGGGTAGTTTTTCTTTTTTCTTAACTATAGGTTTAGTATTTAGTGTTGGATTATTTAGTGTTTGAATCTCTTTAGGAATTTCAAAAGTAAATTTAGTTCCTTTATTAGGTACACTATGTAAAGTAATCTTTCCATGTAATAATTCTACAAGTTCTTTACTAATAGCTAAACCAAGTCCTGTTCCTCCATATTCTCGTGTGGTACTAGTATCAGCTTGTTTAAACCTATCAAAAATATCTTTTTGTTTCTCTTCAGATATACCAATTCCATCATCTTCAACAATTATTTTTATATAGTTTCCTTGGTTTTGGATAAATAGTTTAATATTTCCATTAGATGTAAACTTTAAGGCATTACTTAAAAGGTTTTTTAGCACTTGAACAATACGTTTTTTATCACTTTTTATAGATTCTAAAGATTTATCACATTCATAAATAAAGTTTAAACCTTTTTGTTTAATTTGGGGAGTAAACATATCTACAATATTTTTATACATAGTTTGAATATCAATAGTCTCAATATCTAAATCTAATTTACCTGATTCTAGATTGGATATATCTAAAATATCATTGATTAAAGAGAGTAAGTCTTTCCCACACCGATTAATAATAACAAGACTTTTAACATGTTTTTCATTTAACTCTTGTTGTTTATTTTTCATCATCGTTGCAGATAAAAGATTGATAGAGTTTAGTGGAGTTTTAAGTTCATGACTAATATTAGCAAGAAAATCATCTTTTGCTTGATTTGCGACTACAAGTTCTTGTTTTTGTTGCTCTTGGATTTCTGAAATATGTTTTAAATGTTCATAAGAATCATTTATTTTTTTTGACATATTGTTAAATTTATCTACAAAAACGTTTAGTTCTCCATAGTTTTTATTATCAGCTAGTTTTATCTCTTTATATTCTTCTATATCGAACTCTTTAGTAGCTTGAATAATACGATTTAAAGGACGAGTCAATAATCTTTCTGCAAAAAAGTTTAATAATATCCATAGAGAAAAAATAATAAAAAATGAATAAATTAAAATAAAATAAAGACTCTTTTTTACAGTGTCATAAATAGCACTATATGAAGTATAAAGATTGACTTTTCCTAAAAACTCATCACCTGAAAACTCTTTATTATAAATATTAAAAGAGTGAGTAATCAGTTCCTCACTAAATTTAGTTTGAGTATTTTTTTCATAGATAAATTCATTGTATTTTTTTTCTTCTAATGACAAGGTACCTTTTTGTACAAAAACTTCGTTATTTGCATTAATAGTTGAAACACCTATAATTCCATGTATAGAATAAATTGCTTCTACATTAGCTTTTATTTGCTCTTCATCAAAATGCCAAATACTATTTGATAAAGCATTATAAAAATCTTTTTCAATAGCTTGCATATCTTTTATAATAGTACTTTTTGCCAAATTATATTGTGCATAAATATGATAGCTTGTAAAAGTAAAAGCAATAAGAACATACCATATAAAGATTTTTCTAAATAATATCTGTCCAATTTTTTTATTATTTTGCATAATCTTTCAGTAAATCTTTAAAACTCAAGCCTTGCAAAAATGTATTTAGTTGTTTGTTTTTAATTGTAGTCATAATATTTCTCATATAAACTTGGTGAGCTGTTTTTGAGTGACTTAACTCTTTTAGTGAACTATCTTGTTGTTGATAATATAAAAAAGATGACAATGGTAAAAGTGTTACATCAACCCTTTGAGTTAAAACTTTTTGTAAATTGATTTTTTCATTTTTTCCATCAATTCTCTGTATTTTATTTTGTTTAACAAAATCATCAATTCCTACATAACGATGTCCAGAAACTCCTGCAAGTTTTTTACCAATAAGAGAACTTGGATTTTCATAGATGACTTTATTCTTATTTGAAGAGATGATAGCATTAGAGTCTTCAAAGAGTTGTGTCCAATTAAAATTATTTAATGAGTCTTTCCCAAACCCCCATTTATGATTTACCCATAATACCATCCAATTAGTAGAACATTTTTTTATGGTACCACACTCTTTTGAAATCCAAGGCTTTAAGTGATAGTTTAGTCGTTTTCTTGGAATAACTTTAAGTTGAAATTTGTATTGTTCTGTTTGTTTATTTAAAAAATTAATCAAATGATACGATAAACCTTTATTTTTATCAGTAATAAATGGTGCATGATTATGATAGGTGTACACATCAATATTTTGTTGAGCAAATAATGAACCAATAAATAATAAAAATATTATAAATATTTTTTTCATAACTTATCCTTTATATAGTAATTTAATATATTATATAAGAGATATGTCAAAATTTACGTCATGATTTATATTAAAATTTTTTTACTAAAGTTGAAACAAAGCCCTTATATAGGTAGTAAAAACTAATTTAAGTAGATGCTTTTATAAGTAATTATCTTTAATAATTATCATTTATATAATAACTCTTGGTAAAAGTATCTACTTAAAGTCTCTTTTTGAAGACTATTCTTAATATTAAAAGCAAAATAGAACCCTAAACCCAATAAAATAATAATTCGATTTCAGGTGTCTAAATATAGATTAACAAAAATAAGGAGAAACAAAATGAAAAAAGCACTAATTAAATTAGGACTAGTAACAGCAATAAGCACAAGCTTATTAGGATTTACATATGAGATAAAAGATGGCTGGCAACAACTAGGAGCAATAGAAGATATAGAAGATATGACAATATTTAATAATGCAGGATGTGTAGATCATGTTTGGTATTATGATAATAATGATACTTCTAATCCAAATTGGAAATTACATATAGCAGATGGAAATACATATAACTATTGTGGAGAAACATTAGATTCATTAAAAAAAGGTCAAGGATTTTGGGTTAAAGCTACTGGTGATTGTACTATTGAAATTGATGAGCCTAATTGTAATCCTTTAGGTATGCCTATTCCGCCTAGTCCTGATTCTTGTGATATTAATGGTACTAATCCTGATAATAATGGAACAGTTACACATAATGGATTTATATATGGAGAAGTAGTATCACCAAATACAGGAAGAACATGGTTAGATAGAAACTTAGGAGCATCTCAAGTTTGTACATCAATGAATGATAGTGCTTGTTTTGGAGATTATTATCAATGGGGTAGAGAAGCTGATGGGCATGAGAAAAAAGATAGTGCAACTACTACAGTAAAAGCTACAGATATTACTAATGTTGGAAGTAGTTTTATAACTGGTTCTGGAGATTGGTCAACTATAGATGCTGATGCTAGTTTAAGAGCTGCAAATTGGTCAAAAACAGATGGAAGTTCAATTTGTCCTATTGGATATAGAGTTCCTACTATTGATGAAATTACTACAGAAACTATAAGTAACTTAGTAAATTCTCAAGATTTATTCAATAGTTTTCTTAAATTAGCTGAAGGATATCATCGTGAGATAAATGGAACTTTGATTACAAGTGGAGGTCCAAACTTAGGTGGAGTTCTTTGGTCTACATCTCTTTCTAGTAATATTCAAGCATGGAATTTTAGTTATACACCAAATACTAGTATATATACGGATGTATTTCTTTATGGGTATAATGTTAGATGTATAAAAGACTAAAGACCAAACAAACTTCATAATCAAACAATACAATCCTAATAAAAATTAGGGTTGTATATATAATAATCAATATTCTAAAACAACTAGCTAACTAATCAAACATAACTTGAGATAAAACCACAGTTATCATCATCAAAGCAAAAAAGCTATAATGAAAAGTAGTACTAAACCAAGATATATGATTGAACTTTTTCATTATAAGTGGTACGATGTAAAATGACAATGCTAAGATTAATCCTAGTGTAGCTTTTATATGAAGTGCTATATTTACCTCTTTTAAATAGTGTGAAAAAAGATACAATCCACTTAATATTAAAAATATATTATTTATTTTTATAATATTTCTAGCTCTAGTTCCTATTGCTTTGTCCATTTGTAAGTAAGTGTGTTTATCAAACTTTGTTTTTATAACTGGTATTATAAATGTTCTAAAACTAACAACTCCTATAAAAAATATCACACTTATTATGTGAATAGTTTTTGCTAAAATAAATAATGTCATAATAATCTCTTTGATGTTTAATTTTGATAATTACTATTAATATACTGTATTTATATTAAAAATAAAGTAAAAAATTCTCTATAAAAAATACCTTTATAATAAAAAAAAATCCCTATATGACAACGTTTTATTTGATAATGATTATTAATATGATATAATCCCGAAAAGATTTTTTAATAAAATTAAGAGGTAGTATGAATAAAAAAGTATTTATGGTTGTTTCACTATTATTTTACTCTGTACTTTGTGCAAAAGAGTTAGATAGTGCAGTAAACTTAACAAAAAGTGTAAATGAAAGTTCAGTAAAGTCACAAGAAAAGATTGATTCTCTTGTAAATAAAAAAGAGGAACTATTTGTTAAATATAAGCGTTTAGGTTATGAGTTAAAGTCTTTAAATAGTTATAATGGTGAATTAAAAGATATCGTTTCTTCTCAAGATAAAGAAAAAATATCTATTTTAAAACAGATTGACCAAATTGATGAAACAAAAAGAGATATTTTACCACTTATAAAAAATATGTTGTTATCTTTAGAAAAGTTAATTCAAAATGATACACCATTTTTATATGAAGAGAGAACAAAAAGAGTTAAAAGACTTCAAGGTTTAATTAAACGTTCAGATATTTCAGTAGCCTCAAAATATAGAGCAGTTATTGAAGCATATGAAATAGAAACAGAATATAGTAGAACCATTGAAACTTATAATGATATCTTAGAAAACAAAAGTGTAAAGTTTTTAAGAATAGGTCGAGTTGGGTTTTATTATGTAACTGAAGATAATAATCAGTGTGCTATTTGGAATACACAAACAAAAGATTGGCATATTTTAGATAATAGTTATACTGTTAAATTAAATAGTGCTATAAAAATAGCAGCTAAAAAAGGTGTACCAAATTTACTGAAGCTTCCATTGTTTAAAGCAAAGGAGGTTATGTAAATGAGATATTTATTATTAAGTTTTATAGTTTTGACAAATATTTTTGCTTCAGATAATGATATGGTTTTTAAAGAGTTATTAGAAAAAGTAAAAAGTGGTTATAAAACTCAAACAGCACAAGATAAACAAAGAGAACTTAGGTTTTTAGATGATGTAAAAAATCAACAAAAATTACTTTTAAAAATGCAAAAAGATGTTAAAAATGCTAAGGCATTATCAAAAAAACTAGAATCAAATATAAAAACAAATGAATCAAAACTTCAAAAACTTTCAACTCAGTTAGATCTTGCAAGTGGTGATTTAGGTGAACTTTTTGGAACAGTTAAGCAAGTGTCTTCAGATATGAATGTGCATATTAAAAATTCACTTATATCTTCACAGTTTCCTTTACGAAAAGAGTTTTTAAAAAATCTTACAAGTAAAAAAGAACTACCAGATATAAAAGAGTTAGAAAAGCTTTGGTATATAATGTTCCAAGAGATAATAGAATCAGGTAAAGTTGTAAAATATAGTACAGAAGTTATATCTAAAGAAGCTACAAAAAGCCAACAAGATATTATAAGAATTGGAAATTTCAATACTATTAGCCAAGATGCTTTTTTAAAATATAATAGTTCTAATTCTCTTTTTATAGAGCCATCTTTTCAACCTGATTTTGGATATGTTTCAATTATAGAAGATTACTTTAGCTCAAATGAACAGATTAGTGAAGTTGTAGTTGATCCAACTAGAGGAACTATTTTAGAGTTGATATCTCAAAAACCAAACTTAACTCAAAGAGTAGCACAAGGTGGAGTTATAGGTTATATTATAATTGCTATTGGAATTATTGGGTTATTATTTGCTTTTATAAAATATATTCTTTTAATACTTATTGGTTCAAAAGTAAAAAAACAATCAAATGATATGACAAATATAAAAGTAGATAATCCTCTTGGAAGAATAGTTAAAACATATGAAGATAATAAATCATTTAGTGCAGTTGACTTAGAGTATAAAGTAGAAGAATCATTTTATAAAGAAGTTCCTTCTATTCAAAGTGGTTTTTCTATGATAAAACTTTTTGCTGCAACTGCTCCACTTCTTGGACTTTTAGGAACTGTTACAGGTATGATTTTAACTTTTCAATCAATTACACTATTTGGTACAAGTGATCCAAAACTTATGGCTGGGGGAATTTCACAAGCTTTAATTACAACTATGCTTGGTCTTATTGCTGCTATTCCACTTCTTTTTGCTCATACTCTTTTAAACTCAAAAGCTAAAAGAATTATAAATATTTTAGAGCAAAATTCTATTGCATTAGTTGCAAAAAAAATGGATAGTAATGTTTGATATTTTATATTCAGTAGGTGAATTTATACAAAAAGGTGGTGATGTTTTAATCATCATCTTTCTTGTAGCATTTGCTATGTGGTCTGTTATATTAGATAAGCTTTTTTTACATTTCTTTCTTTATAAAAAAAGTGTAAAAAAAACTATAGTACAGAGTAAACAACTAAATAAAAAATATTTTTTACAAATAAAAGAACAGTTAGAGTCAAATATGGCTTTTTTAAAAATCACTATTTTAGTTTCTCCTCTTCTTGGATTGTTAGGTACTGTTACTGGTATGATTGAGGTTTTTGATGTTATTTCTATACTTGGAAATTCTGATGCAAAAGCTATGTCAAATGGTATATCACAAGCAACAATTCCAACAATGGTAGGGATGAGTGTAGCTCTTAGTGGAATGATTTTTAAAGTGTATATTGAACAAAGTAATAAAAAGAAATTAAGACTTTTAGGTGAAAAGTTACACATAGATTTTAAAAGGAAAAAAAGAAGATGAGAAGAAGAGATATATTTGAAGATAGTGATGAATCAACAATAGATATGACCCCTATGCTTGATATTGTATTTATCATGCTTATATTTTTTATAGTAACTACATCTTTTGTAAAAGAATCAGGGATTGATATAAATAGACCAATTGCAAAAAGCTCCCAAAAAAAAGATAAAGGTAATAATATACTTGTTGCTATTACTCAAAATGAAGAGATTTGGATAGATAAAAGACAGATTGACTTAAGAGCTTTAAGAGCAAATATTCAAAGATTAAGTGCAAATGATGATGAAGTATCTGTAATAATTCAAGCTGATACAAAAGCAAAAACAGGTGTATTGGTTTCTGTAATGGATCAAATAAAAATGGCTGGTATTGAGTCTATTTCAATAGCAACAAAGAAAGAGTAATAATGCAAGCTATTAGATTTAGTTTACCTCTTTTTGCACTAATAGGGAGTATTACTCTTTATTGGATATTACATCAGACTATTGTCCTTAGTGGTGTAAAAAAACTAAGTTCTTCTAGTATGGGTGATATAAATTTTATTAGAGTATTAAATGAAAGTAAAGTTGAGAAAAAAGAGCGAGTAAAAAAAGAGCTTCCAAAACAACAACAAATAAAACCACCACCAAAAGTATCAACAAATATAGCTCAAAAGCCAGTAATGACTCAAACAAAACTTAATATTGATATACCACCTATAAATATGCCTGTAAATATACAAAATAGTGGTTTTTTAAAAGGTGCTGTTCTTACAGGAAATATAGCAGCTAATAGTGAAGCAATAGCAATTTTAAGAATACCTCCTATATATCCTAGACGTGCAAAAATGCTTAAAAAACAAGGTTTTGTAAAGTTAAGATTATTTATATCAAAAGATGGTCTTGTATCTAAAGCACAAGTTTTAGAGTCAAAACCAAAAAATTTGTTTGATAAAGCAGCATTAAATAGTGTGTATGGTTGGAAGTTTAAACCAAAAATAGTAGATGGTAAAGCAGTAGAGCAGGTTGCTCAACAAGTTGTAGAATTTAAATTAAGATAAAGGAGTAGAAGATGAAAGTATTAGTAGTATTATTTACGTTATTAGTTTTTGCAAATGCACAAGTTAATTTGTCTCCAAGTGTATATAAAAAATTAACAAATATACAAAAATTAACAGAGCAAAAAAAATATAAAGAGGCTTTAACAATTATAGATAAGGCATTATCTAAAAAGTTAAAAAAAGCAGATAAGGCTTATATGCTTCAAAGTAAAGGTTTTATTTATGTATCACAAAATAAGTATAAAGAAGCAATAAAGTCTTTTGAACATATGAATGATTTAAAAGTGATGAGTGAACAAAACTATTTAAGTACAATTTATAATATGGCTCAACTTCATATGGGTATTAAAAATTATCAAGAAGCTATAGGTTATTTAAATATTTGGTTAAAACAAACAAAAAAAGTAAATGCACAAGCGTATATACTTTTAGGTCAAAGTTATGCTTTACTAGAAAAACCAAAAGGTGCTATAAAAAATATAAATAAAGCTATAGCTTTACAAAAAACTCAAAAAAAGAAAGTACCTACAAATTGGTATGAGTTACTTTTTTCAAACTATTATCAAGTTAAAAACTATAAAGCATCTATAGATACTTTACATATAATAGTAAAAGTAGAGCCAAAAAAGAAAAACTATTGGATATATTTATCTCAAATATATTCTTTACAAAAACAACCTCAAAAGGGGTTAAGTGTATTTGAACAAGCTTATAACTTAGGAATATTAGAAGAAAAAGACACTGTTTTATTTGTAAGTTTTTTATTCCAAAATGGACTTTACTATAAAGGTGCACAACTACTTGAAAAGCATGTGAAAAATAAAACTGTTTTATCAAATGAAAAAAATCTAAAATTACTTTTTGAAGCTTACTTTAGTGCAAAAGAATATACAAAATCATTAAATATATTAGATTCTCTTATTACAAAAACTAAAAATAGTAAATATCATCTACAAAAAGCTAGAGTTTATAATATGCTTCATAAAAATAATAAAGCTATAAAATCATATGAAAAAGCTATAAAAGATAAAAAACTAAAAGAATATTCAAAAGCAAATTTAGAACTTAGTTATTTATACCATGAAAAAGGTATGTTAGATAAGTGTAAAGAGTGTTTAGAAAAAGCTAAAAAAAGTAAACATACTAAAAAACTAGCTGTAAGTTTTTTGAGACAACTTAATATAAACTAATTAGTTATAAATTAGTTTATAGCTAATAAAGATTTTATTTTTTTCTCCATTGTGCTTAAAGAGTCAAAAGGTTTTTTAATATAATCTATATTTGATTGATTATAGTTTTCTATATATTTTTCCAAATTGTGATAAGCAGTTGTTAATAGTATCTTTTGATTTGGTTTTTTTAATAGTAGTTGTTCAAGTATCTCTATACCATTCATTTGAGGCATAAAAAGATCAAGTAAAACTAAATCATAATCAGATGTATCAAAATTTTTTGATGCAACTACTGGATTAGAGTAGGTATCTACTTTAGAATCCAGTCTTTTTGTTATAAATCTTTCGGTTATATCTAATACTGATAATTCATCATCAACAATAGCAATTTTTAGTTTTTGTGTATTCATAATACAAATATAGCAAAAAAAGATGTAAGAAAAATGTAAAAAAAAATTATTTTAATATTTGGGTAAAACTATTCTAAATAAAGCACCGTTTTTATTGTTTGATGCATATATTTTACCATCAAGTTTTGTTTCTATAATTAGTTTAGACATATAAAGCCCTAGACCACTTCCTTCTTTTCTAAACTTTGTTGTAAAGTATATATCAAAAATACTTTCTATATCATCTTCATTTATACCACCAGCGTTATCTTGTATAGCTATAACAATATTATTAACCTCTTCATATATAGAGATATCAATTTGTCCATTTGTTACTTTTCTTGCTATTATTACATCTTGGGCATTAGCTAAAATATTTAAGATAACTTGTGAAAACTCACTAGGGTAACCAATACAAGTAAATTCTTCGTGAGGTTTTTTAAAGTTAATAATAATATGACGATAAGTTAATGAAGCATTTATTATATTTAAAGCGTTGTTGATATAGTCATATATAAGAAACTCTTTTTTTTCTTTGTTTGGTTCAAAAAAATGTCTAAAATCATCTATTGTTGATGACATATATTTTATAAGGCTATTTCCACTTTTTAATTTTTTGTATAGATACTCTTCATTTAATTCTCCAAAAGAGTGAGCAGATTCTATATTCATAAATATTCCACCAAGTTTTGCTAGAGGTTGTCTCCATTGGTGTGCTATGTGTCCTATCATTTCACCCATAGTAGCTAACTTTGATTGTTGCATTAAAAGATATTGGCTTTCTAATCTTTTGTTTATTTCATTATCTACTATTGTTTGTAGTTCTTCATTTTTTGTTTCATAGTTTGTAACATCTTTAAATATGAGTTTTATATAATTACTTCGAGTGTTTTTTGATAATGTACCAGAAATTTCATAAGTTAATTTTTCTATTTTAATAGATATATTATTTAAAATAGGATTATTTAAAAGTGTACTTTTAATATGTTTCCAATCTTTTTTATTAATAATAGTTGTTATTTTTTTATCCATTAAGTTATTGCCAAATGTTTTAGTAGCTTGGGTGTTCATCCAATATATTATATCTTCATCATCGCAGTAATAAATTTCAACAATAGGGTCAGGTAAAATATTCATAATTTCTTGTGCATGTTTGATTTTGTTTTGAAGTATTTTAGTATAGTTGTTTTTTATATGTCTAAGTATATCTCTATTTGTTAATACGGATACTAAGTTATCATTTTCATCGACTACAATTATTCTTCGTATTTTATTTAGTTGCATTATATTAATTACATCAGATACAAAAGTATCTTTTTTAACTGTAATAAGAGGATATGAGATATAAGAAGATATTTTGTTTGATAAATTTACCTCTTCATAGGTTATTTTTATAATATCTTTTTCTGTTATGATTCCTACTTTTTTGTTCTTATTTAGTACAACTACAGAACCTATTTTATAAGTTTGCATTTTTGTTAATACATCTTTTAATGTATGGTTAATATCTATAGTTATAATTTCATCTTGACTAGATAAAATAGAAGATATTTTTAAATCAACTTTATATACATCAGACTCTATATATTTAAAAAGGTCTTCTTGAAGCACTGTACCAATATATTTGTTTTGTTTATTTACAAGTATTAGTCTTTTTATATTGTTTTTATTTAAAAGTTCAATTGCAAATTCTATTGGTCTATTTTCATCTGTTGTTATTAAATTTACTTT